>Ga0265338_10001465_pt1 | contig 38222 bp, 37 predicted proteins | sample 42126metaG_FD_193579 | JGI IMG/M metagenome (GOLD analysis project Ga0265338, IMG submission 193579) | Rhizosphere microbial communities from Carex aquatilis grown in University of Washington, Seatle, WA, United States - 4-21-26 metaG | ecosystem: Host-associated > Plants > Roots > Rhizosphere... | reverse complement strand
CAAACGGAGCATGGTATTGTGTCGGTTCTTCTCAAGCCATTGTTTTGACAAGCGCCTGCCAATGGCAATATAAAGCAAATAATGTAACTGCGGTACAGGGTATTCCAAATAATGTCTACTCGTGGTCATGTTATGCAACAAGTGCAGCAATAAGTCCAAGTCCTATTGCCACTCCTTCAGCAACTCCTACTCCAACGCCTCCGATCATAAACCTTTCCGGAATTCATGTTTTCGGAAATATGTTGGTTAACGATCAAGGGCAGCAAGTCATTCTTCGTGGAGTAAATAGGTCAGGGACAGAGTATGCATGCGTTCAGGGAAATGGAATATTTGACGGGCCCAACGATAATGCTTCAATTCAAGCCATGAAAACGTGGGGAATAAACGCCGTAAATATTCTTCTTAATGAAGACTGTTGGCTCGGGATAAATGGTGTTAATCCCTTGTATTCGGGTACTAATTATCAGCAGGCAATTATCGCTTATACAAAATTGTTGGAAAGTAATGGTATTTATCCAATACTTTCTTATCATTGGGGTGCTCCGGGAACTCAACTAGCACTCGGTCAACCTGATATGCCTGATGCTGACCACGCACCAGCATTTTGGCAATCTGTTGCCAATACGTTTAAAAATGATCAGGCGGTTATTTTGCATCCTCAGGAAGAGCCGCATCCCTTGGGTAATACTGATAGTCAAGCTGCTTGGCAGTGTTGGAGAGATGGTGGTACCTGTGCGGATACCGCTTATCAAGTAGTCGGAATGCAATCACTTGTCAATACAATCCGAAGTGCTGGCGCAAATAATGTTATCGGATTAAGCGGTATTCAGTACGCAAATACGATGACGCAATTTTTGAACTATTTGCCAAATGATCCTTTACATAATCTTATGGGTATGGTTGATGTCTATCCTGACGAGAATCCTTGTAATACGGTCAGCTGTTATAATAGCAAATACGCTCCTGTTATTGCGCAAATGCCTTTTATGGCAGGAGAATTTGGTGAAAGTGTCAATGGCAATATCTGCGGAGTAACAAATTCCAATATTTTTCTCAACTGGATGGATCAACATAATTCTGGATACCTCGCATGGACCTGGGATGCTTGGAATACTCCCTGTGGTGATTTATCGCTTATTACAAGTTATGATGGGACACCGCATGTTCCAAACGGGACTAACTATAAAGCGCATCTTTTAGCTCTTGGCAATGGTTTACAAGGTGAGTATTTTGATAATCTTACTTTGACCGAACCATCTGTTCTAACAAGAATTGATCCCACGATTGATTTTCTTTGGCAAAATTCACCTCCTTCACCATCCGTAAATCAAACAGATTTTTCAGTCCGTTGGACAGGCTATGTAGTACCGACTTTTTCTGAAAATTATACTTTTTATACAATTTCTGATGATGGAATACGAATGTGGGTAAACGGAGTAGAGATAATAAATGACTGGACCGATCATTCGGCTCGTCAAGATTCCGGCAGCATCCCTCTAACAGCAGGAGCGAAGACAAGTATAAGGATTGAATATTATCAGCATGGTGGACAAGCACTTGCAACACTGAGTTGGTCCTCACCTTCTACTCCGATGCAAATTATTCCTCAAAGTGTGCTCTTTTCTCAGTAAGCAATTAGGGTAAATTTTTAAAGAAGTCCGGTATAGTAGTTTATAACTGTTTGGTATGCTGGTAGTGGATTGAGATTTGCATCAAGTAATCCTTCATTCCCTGAAGGGCCAAGATTCCAATAATTGATGCCGTTAACATATGGTCTTTCTACAGCGGACATGGTATTATTCACTTCTTGAACCCTAACTGCATCTGATGTCGCGCTTATCGTACCCCACTCTCCGATTACCAGTTGAGCATTTGGCCATCTGGCATGAGCGCCATCTAATGAATTGCCTATATTGCTACCATATGTTTCGGGATACGAATCCATCGCAATTACTCCGTCCATAGAGTCAACAGTAGCCTGCGTCAAGAATCCCTTACCGGTCCAATCAGGATTGTTCTCACCCCAAACGATATATCCCGAGTGCCCATAGTAACCGACTTTAACATTTTTACCCAATTTGGCAAATGCAGCTTTTACAGCAGCTTGGGTGCTTTGTATCCAGCTATTGTATTCTGCTGCAGAGGAAAATTGGCAGATGGTTGGACAATAGGTAACTCCATAAATCCCTGCAGAATCAGGTTCCGGAGTAGGTGTGAAGATATCTCCGTCTTGAAATTGGTTTGGATTAGCATAAATATAATTCACAATTTGTTGCGTGTACGCCGCTAAATCTTTCGTTTTGGTAACGCCATAAATCCCTTCGAAAGAAAGCCCCATATGTCGAAACCATACATGGAGTTTTTTTGCTCGAGCACTGGCAACCCATGCATTTGTAAGATTCATTGCCGAGCCGCAGGCAGGATCATCATAGGGAGTTGAAATTGCTATAAAGTTTGCGCCTGTTGAGGCAATCCTGTCAGTCATGGTATTGATGGTAGCAGCAGAAGGTGGGCCACAAACGGCATCTTTGGAGTACTTCATTACATCCACCGACTGAATAGCAAACGGTGTACGAGGTGGTGTCCCATCGATCTCAAACTCTCCTAATTGTGCAGAGTCTGTTTGAGAATTTGATGAAACCACAACCCGAATATACTGATAGATTACGGGAGGAATAGCAATCGTTGCTGTTGGAGAAATTGAATACGAAGTTGGAGGGACTAGTTGGGTAAAGGTAACATTGTCAGAACTGCCTAAGACCTGAACTGTCTCAGTTCTCGCTCCCCAGAGAATAGGAAGACTTAAGACAATTTGATTAATTATGTAAGGCTGAGCTAGAGAGACGGTGACCGAGGCAGGAATTGTATGATTACTTTGCCAAACGGTATTTTGATCACCATCAACTACTTGTGTTGCACTGCTTGTTGTATTGAGGTAACTGGAAGAATGAGCAACATCATGCAGTGCAAGATTTACTCCTCCGGTATTGGGAAAAAAAGGTATCCGTACGTGAATCCTGCCAGCGAAAAGCAATACAAGTAAGAGAATTATAAAAAGCGCAATGAGAGGAAGAATTGTTGAATTTTTTATCTCATATTTTTTTTGTTTTCTTGGTTTCCTTCTAGAATATGTTTTAATTTTTTTCTTCATAGTAGGATATGTTTTAACTCTTTTAGGCATAGTGACTTCAGAATAAAATGTTACTAATCTGTAACGCTTTAAGTGTGCTCTTCTTTTATTGGAATGTCAAACGTAAGTTTGAAAAACAATGGTATTAGTGTGTGATATCTGTAAAAACTACGAGACGTTTGGTATAACTTTTTTTACCGGCATCCCACATGCCGTCGCACGTTATGAGATTGAGATGAACGCCTGTCTTCCCATTAAAAACATCTTCTGCATATCCAGGAACATACGTATGACTTTCACGAACAACGAAAGTAAGAGTTATTCCATTGGCGTAACTGATGTACACATTGTCTCCTTTTTTTAGTTTATTTAAATTAGCAAATACTCCAGGTGCCCCAGTCACGCTATCATAATGACCAGCAATAACAGCACTACCACTTTCCCCCGGATATGCTCCAAATTTAAATAGCCCTACATCGACGGTATTGATCGGTACATCCATGGCTCCTTTAGGGGTAATCCCCACATATTCTACTGCAGCATTTACATTGATACTTGGGATTTCCAGACGCATTGGGAAACCTTCGCTTTTAGTCTGAGTTTCAGAAGCCAAAACTTGCTTTTTTATATGATATTGCGCAGCATTTTGAATTTGTTGTTGGGTAACAAGAAATAGTAAGATTAGAGAAAGTAAAGCAAAACCTCCAAGTACAAAGGGCCGTTTCCGAAATGTTTTTTTGGGAGGAGGTTTATTTACAACGGTATCTTCTATAAAATTAATAATTGAAAATTTGAAGTTTTGTCTTTGATTTTGCGAATATCTTTCTTCAATTATTTTTATATCAGCCAGCTCAAAAATGTTTATAGACAAGATACTATATAAAACGTCTTTTGGCAGCCGACTCAACTCTTTTTTTTGTTCTTTACAATAGTGAACAAGACGTTTTTTTATTTCATTTGAGACATCTTGTTGTCTACGCAGCTCTTCAGCTTGCTCTGCAGTTCCTAATAGTCTAAAATTTCTGTCATAGTTACCTTCCGGTTCAGCGAAGATAATTGCTTTAATAATAGTTGTAATACTCTCCTTAGGAAATCTCTCTAAGATTATTTGTTGTGCTTTTGACGAATAAGGATTCGGAGCTAATTCCCAATATAATTTGGGTTCAGTTGCTATTTTCCATGCCAAAGACAATATGTGTTTTTCATTTGTTATTTTTTTGTCATTATTCACTTGACTTACCATGTCTATACATTGTGGATGTTATCGTTTGATAATGATAAAGGCCATAAGAGCTATTGCAATAAGAAGAAAAGAAGTAATGATTCCATCCAGCGGCGTTGCAAAGAGGCTTTGTGCTGATGCAATAAGCGTTGGAGATGAAGCCGACGATTGTTTTACACCATTTTGGGTTGGGGTTGGAGAGATTGGTGGTGTCTGTGTTATTTGTTGTTTCTTCACTGGATTGATATTTGTCGCAGCTTCTGGTGTTGTAACTACAGCAGCTTGTTTGTTAACAGTTACTGCGCCTTGGGACGGTATAGCATCGGTAAATACAACGAGCCGTTGCGGGTAATTACCATTAACTTGATTCCAAACTCCTTCACAGGTGATGAGATTAAGATGTGCAAGTCCATCTTGAGAGGTAAAAACAGTCGTTGCATCAGCATTGCGGTCAAATGACGCGATTCTTCGAACGATAAATGCGAGTGTATTATTTTTGTCATCTATAATATATATTTTGTCTCCTACTTTAAGCTTATTTAATTGATAGAAAACAAATGGTATGCCATTTTCAATTCCATAGTGCCCTCCAATGACGGCGCTTCCCACTTGTCCAGGGTGCGGTCCAAGGGCAAACCATGCAACATTGACAGAACCAGCCGGTACATCCATTCTCCCATCAGGAGTAATGGTTGCGTCTTCAATTGCTGAATCGACGCCAATCACGGGAATTTGAAGACGAACCGGTAGTCCCTGAGGTATACCTCCAGGATCCCTGATGCTTGAGTATGCGATGAGATTACCATTTGAGCCGGTTAATGGAAATTTGGCTACCGGAAATTTCCAACCGAATAATTTATCCGGCTTGCCGGCTGTTACTTGTATTGCAGTTTTTGTTACGGCACTAGTTATAGCTTTAGGAGCAGCTGATTTGTGTGACAAGAGAAAATAAGTTCCGCCTGCAGCGAGTCCTGCAATAAATACTGCGATAGTTAATAAGGGAAGTAATGTTTTTTTCGTCATAGTTTTTTTTCGAAATTTTTCTTATTGAAGTTTCTGAGAAAATTTTCTAATTTACTTTTTCGAGTTAAAACGAAGATGATAAGAAGTATCACTAAGATAACTGATAAGATTGTCCATACAGCAATTTTTACAAAAGGATTTACTCCCACGTCGGGATTCCCTCCCGCTGTCGGAAATTTTGGATTTAAAGAAGACTTAGCAACAGGGTTCGTACCAGCAACATTAACAGTGATAGTATCGTTGCTGAGCGCAATCAAACCATTTGCCGATGCAGTAACATGTACTGTATTTGTCGTTGTTTGCGTAAGTGTCGTCGTACAGGTGTAAATCCATACTTCATCTGGGTCCAAAAGATTATTGCCATTCGTGTCTCCGAGTCTGCCGGACATATCACTACATTTATCGTCAGTAACGATGACGTCTTTTAATGGTACAACACCTGGATTATTCACTCTATAGGTGTAGGTAATCTGACCACCTCCGGACGGGAGAGATAATGGATAGGCGACTTTTGTTACATTGACAACACTAACGAGCGGTGGTTGAGTGTTTGAACCGACAATAACAGTTGCATATGCTTTGTGTATTGCAGTCATATTATTTGCAGTGCCGGTGGCTGTTGCAATGCTCTGTGTCGTTTTGGAAAGGGTTGTTGTACAGGTATATCTCCATGTTTCATCATAGTCAAGCATGGAATTACTATTGTCGTCACCTTGGACAAATTTGACAGGACTGCATGAGTCATCGACAACTTTTACATAAGTCAAAGGTACTTCAGGAAGGAAGTTTTTAACCGCGTAATTATAGGTCACACTTCCTGAACCGTTTGGTAACGACAGTGGATCAGGCACAGAGGTAATGCCTATCAATGGAATATATAAAACGCTTGGGCTATTGGTGACAGTTTGTGCTAAAGCACTTTTCGGGTTGCTTCCACATACCAAGAATATAAGAAGAATAAAAATGATTTTTTTTGTCTTCTGTTTTTTATTAAAGAAATCATGATTTCTAAAAAAAATATTTTTTATCATTAAGATTGTCGATTATACTGTTATGCTTTTGAGAAGAGTGAAAATATACTCTATATCCATTTGGATCTTTGAGAAAATAGTATTACCGTTTGGATCAAGTCCGGTATTTGGTAGACCGATACTTCCAGTATTTGGGAAACAAGGAACTTTGGGATTACTAGAGCATTTAATACTACCTGTATTTGGGAAACCCGGAGAATTAGTTGCCGCTGTCCCTCCAACAAGCACAGCTGTTCCATATGAGCCGATTGCACAATTATCTGTTGCTGCAACCTCTATCCAGATAGATTGATTTGCAGGAAGATTATTGATCGTTGTTGAAAATCCTGAAACTTTTGTACTAAATTGCCAATTACCTTTTTGAAAACCGTATTGAACGATAAAATTGTTGAGTCCTGCATTTGGCCCCCAGCTGACAAAGATGCTTGTAGAGCTGAGTCTTTTTGCTAAGATAATGTTTGGCACGCTTGATACTCCAGATGATGTGCAGGCTGTTGAAGTATTTGAGTTTGAAGACGAGGAGCCTCCTCCGGATGAGCCTCCCGAGGATCCACCAGATACAGTATTTGACGATGGATTTGATGGTGGCGTTTGGGTTGGTGATTGGCTTATTGATTGGGTTGGTGTCGGTGAGATTGTCGGGCCTGAAGTACAAGCTGTTCCCGTCGCTTCAACACCATCAACATCATAGCCATCAGCGACATCGTCAGGGAAATTGGAAGGTACAGAGGTGTCAGTAATTCTGACATATTTTGCACAATCTATCTGTTCAGGTATAGCAACAGTTCCACCTTGACTGAGATTGCCTGCCATTACCCAATTTGTCCCATCTTGGGACATTTCAATTTTTGCCGTTTCAGTAGGATAGCCAGGCTCTTTTGTAGCCTCAACAACCATTGCTCCCGTACTGATCCCATTATCAAATCCTAAAACGACATCGCCCCCAAAACCCAATGAGAAAAAAGTTGTATCAACCGCCGGAGTATTCTCAGCGACACCAAGGGCCGCGGTTGGGTCAGATCGAGCAGCTGCAACTGGGAGTCCATTTTTTTGTAGACCTTGATGTGATGAGAAGACTGTATCCGCCCAAGGACCCAAGCCGTCAGGAGCGGCAGCATATGCGGGAAAAACAAAGAGAAGTAAAGCGATGCCCAATAGTGGAATTGTTATTTGTAATTTTTTATAAGTATTCATAGTTGTTTATAGGTCGTATATATTTATAAAAAAAAGAACCTAATATCTAGTAATTAATGTTACTAATTTGTAACATTAATTATTTATAAACAATTTCCCTTTTCTTTGTCAAGAGACAAAATTATTAGCACTACTTAGAAGTTATTTTATTATCTTGTTGAGCCCTTCTGCATTCTCTTAAAAATTAAAATATTAGGGGAAGTATAATCCTTATTAAAATATTTATATAACCTTGCCTTCATTGCAGGTTGCGTGTAGATATGTGTCCAGACAGCATCATTTTTTTGTACAACAATCCAGGTTGCATACTTTTCAGGTTCTTTCATTGATATCTGCCAGTACGGCTTGTTGCCGATATAAATGATATTCTGCATCGGAATACCTGTTTTAATAATGTTAATAGACCTGGCAAAGTCATCCATTAATACGAGACCTCCATCGTAATTTTTGGTCATCCAAATATCTGCGCTTGTTATTTTGGATGCTGAGACACCTGTGAGTCCGTCCTGTAGAGCAATGACAGGAGAGTATCTACTCAGGTATAGCCCCATTTGCAAGATGATCAAAAAAATAAGAAGCAATCTTGTTTTATTTTTTGAATAATAAAACAATAATCCGTAAAAAATAGCTGCGGCCGGTAGCATTAGTATGCCATAGCGGACGTTAAATAATTTATATTCAAAATTATATGGAGTAATATGTGGAATAAAAATAATTGACTGTCCCATAAAAAGTGTTGTAACATTAAAAATAAACGGTACAAAAAATAGTAAGGTAAATAAATAGGCAAACAGATTTCTATTTTTGTTGAGATAAAAAATAGTCCCAATAATAAAAATAACAAAAACAATAACACCGACATTGGACATGGAGTCAAAGAAATAATACTGAAAAGCGAGATTGATATTATGATCGGCGGGCAACTCATTTCTCGCTTTCCATGACAGTTGTTGGGCTTTAGCAGCGTACGGACTGTCGGTAAAATATAATGGATCATCCAATATCATTCCGTCCCAGGCAAACCAGAAGGCGATTCCTATAAATGCTAAGATTGAAAAAAGGATCAGTGCTCCCTGTATCTTGCCAAAGGTTTTTTTGTTCAAAGAGAATTTGTTTTTGACAATGATAAAGGGTGCTTTTAGTTTTTTCTCCTTTAGCACTGTAATATACTGGCGTACTGGTAGATAGACAATGATGACAATGACTGCTTCAACCATAACCAGTGACCATCCGTCATAACGAGAAAGTGAAGCGCAAAGGCCAAAAAACGCTGCAGATATTAGAAACAAAAATTCTCTATGAGCATCCTTTTCATTGATTGTTTTGAGTTGTTTGTTAATCAAAGCGATTGCAATAAATCTAACCATATAATAACTCGAGAGAATAAAAAAGCAGATAAGTACTGGTTCAGTGAGTGCCGTGGTTTGCAGATACAGCATATTGGGGTTGAGTGCAAAGACTAAAAAAGATAAGAAGGAAGCTAAATAATTTTTACTGACAAAATATACTATTTTGTAAATATACAGACATGAAATGATAAACGCTGTTCCTCCAACAATCGATCCTGCAAGTCCGGTTCGGTAAAGAATTTCAATTTTGACAAAAGGGATCATCAAAAGATGGGGAAGAGGCAACCAAATTCCGCCCAATTGCGCAAACCCGGGTGTTATGCTATCTACTACACGTTTGGCTATATTGAGATGTGACTGCGCGTCTCCATACGCGATAAGCCATCCATTCAGAAATGAAAATTCTATTGCAAAAGAACTGAGAAAGAGAGCAACAAGAAGGACAATGCTAAACCACGGTAAGGTATCAAACCATTTTTTGATTTTGTCTACCCGCTCTTGACTAATGTTAATTTCCAGGGGAGATACCTCCTTTTTCTTTGAGAGTCCCATCACTTGTCAGAATAGCTATATCGTGATGAGCTTTTTTTGAGAATAATGGCAGAATAAAAAGGACAATAAAAATAATCACCATCACCACACTAAAAATTATTTCATAATACTGGATAAGACTCATTTGCTGATGAAAATAAGTATTATAAACAAAACTACTACTTCTATTAGTTGTCAAAAAATCAACATTGAACATGAACCCATCTTTGATTTTAAGCGGTATCGCTTCAGTGCTTGGAGGGACTGCATTTGTAGTAAGTGCGCCCAAGAGAGACACAGCGACTGAAAATGCGAGAAAGAAAAATGTGAGTATTCTCATAAGGAATTTATGTTTGACTTCTACCAATAACAGTGAGACAAAAAGAGAAAGGACAGCCATAGAAGGGATGAGATATCGTGGCCCAAACGCCCATCCTCCCCACGGGTCTACCCAGGAGGAATAGAAAAAAAGATTGGTGACAGCAAGTGACATCAAAATACTTTTCTCAAGCGTTAACTTCTTAAACGCATAGATAATTCCTAAGATTCCTAGAAGAAAAATTGGATTAAAGATGAATATTCCTTTGTCAGGAGCTATCAAAAGTTCATATCCGCCTCTGACCAGATTATATTCTGTTATAGAATTAACCGGATTTTTCTTTCTTGATAACTCATCGATTTTTATTAAGTTTTGAGCAGGATTTCCTTGATCTAATTTAAGTCTTTTTATCGTTTGATATCCTACCAAATCACCACTCACTTTTGTTGAACCGCCAAAATTTTGATAATTATAATACCCATGCAGAACTGTGATAATAATGAAGAATAGTGAAGTGAAAATTATTGCAAATCTAAATGATATTTTGTAGTTGTCTTCAGTTTTCTTTATCCGTATCGAAACAAGAAGGAAATATATCATTACCGGTAACATGAGTATTGCATTAGGGTAGTCAATTAACATCGCGAGCGCGTAATTAGTCCAGATAAAAAATCCCCAGAGGAAGCCCCATGTTCTATGCATTTTATACTGCCAGACTGCGTAAAATGATGCCATGATGAAAAAGACTGTAGGTTGATGTTGATAAAGCGTTCCCGAATATGACCAACCGACAGATCCAAAACCATAAATAATACTCGCAAGTAATCCTGCCCAGATAGGCAGTTTTAAAATACTTCTGGCTATAAGGAAAACAAACAAAAGATTGAATACTGAAAAGATACCAATCATTGAAAAAGAGAAAACTTGCGAAAGATTATAATGCAATCCAATATTATAAAAAGGTAGGGCAAAAAGAGATATCCCCGGTGCGAAAAATATGAAGTATTTGCCCTTGTAGTAACCTACATCAGGTAAAGCAGCATTGCCTTGTTCTTGTGAAAGGGCAAAAGAATGATACTCGGACAAGTTCTGAGTTAGTAAAAACCTTCCCCGTTCAGGAGATAATTCAAACGGCTTTGTTGCCTGATCCAAATTATTTTTAATACTCGAAGCAGGGGGATTGCCAGCAATTCCACGCAGTGTTGCCAAAAAAAGAATACTTCCGATCAGACCTAAAAATAATAGTGCAAATAAGTTTTTCATGAGAATGGTGCGTACGACTGAAAAATAGTATTCCATTTTTCGGTCTCTCTTTGTCTAATTTTTATTAAAGATTCATCAATGGTTTTGTTAAGTTTTGTACTATTTTTATAAGCTTTAATGAGTAGTTTGTAGAGATTTTGTGAATTAACCGCTGTACATTTTATGACGTAATCATCCATGTCCAAATCTTTCGCGATACCTTCTGTTTTGTATTCGTAGGAGATTGCTACAAATGGTGTGCCAGCAACTGCGGAAAGAATATTGGAATGAGCTCTCATCCCCAATAATAAAGTGATATTTGAATAAGTCTCTAAAGCATCTTTTACATCACCAATCTTTTTTGATGGAAGAACTATCACACCATTTTTTTTAATTTTTTTAGAGATATGCTTACTTATACTAAAATCATAATCTCCGAATAGAGGTGCATCAACTTGAATAATTGGTTGTATCCATGCACCTGTCTCCTGAGAAAATTTGCTTAAGCTTTCAATATACGCTTTTTCTAATAGAAATTGGCCGTTTGTATCGAGCCATTTTTTAATGGTAAATCCTACAATTAATTGTTTTTTCTCTTTTGGACTGGGAGTGTTTTGTAACAATAATGCATGATCTGAAGATAAAACAAGATTTTTTATTTTATATTTTTTTAATATATTGAAAGAGACTTTTTCTCGTACTGAAACAACATCAAGATCAGAAATTACTTTTGCATTAATAAATTCTAGCCATTTAGAAGCAGTAGGTCCAAAGCTGATAGGTGCAATAATTTTGCTATTGTTATATAACTTAGCATACATGACGTGTGTAATTTGCATGAGCAAATTAAGCGTTTGAGTTATCCCTTTTTTTGACCTAAAATACCCTCCTCCCACAAACACAATTACATCGGCATTTTCATAGTCGGAAGCAAGTTTTCTCAGTTTACTTTTTACAGGCCACAAAAATGAAAAACAATACTTCTCTAAAAAATAATAGGTAATAACTTGTAACATTCGATTGGAACGCGTGAGAAAATTTCTTTTGTCAAAAACTGACCAATAGTAAATTGTCTCATCGATTTCATCTGCAAGATCTTTTTTATGAAGTTTAGGTTCATAACTGTGGATAATAATATAAGGATTGGGATACGTTTTTTTAATTAAATCTATAAGTACTTCCAACATGGCAAGATCACCGATATTTCGGGGAGCAGTTGCATTAGGTATTAGTATATTTATCTTTTTATTCATGACTTAAATTTTTCGAAGATTGTGACATCTCCCAGGTCGGAGACAATTTTTGTTCTAAAGGAATCATTTTTGTTAAAAAGAGAACTACCATATAAGAAAGGTAATAAAATGGATTTGCCAACAAATATTCCAGTAATACTTTTATTACTATTATTTTGGGAATGAAGTATTGCTCGTCCAAAAGAGTCTTGAGAAAATAATGAGACATTTCTTTCTTATTCATTGCAAATCTTTTACTTTGATTTAAGTGATCATGCATGGTCATAGGTAACTTTATATACATCTGCGCTTTTTTCCCGTAAACAAAAGTAAATCTTTTTTCAATGCAGGTAAGATACGAATACGAATCTTCATTTATTAATTTGGGGAATCTAAATTTTTTAACAAAATTTTTTGAAAAAGCTCGTGCACCACCCCTGCAGAGGAATAGATTATTTCCATCCTTATAGCTTTCAAAGATTGCGGTTTTGATTTGAACGCTAAAATATATTACTCGTTCAAAAAATGTATCAGGAGGTACCGGTATAAGTTTGGCAGAAACTATTCCGACATTTTGATTATTACTAAGTGGTTTGATTAATTCTTTAATAAAAGTATTTTTTTTAGGAAGTAAATCTGCGTTTAATAATACGAGAATATCGTTATCAAATTTTCTAATTATACGATTCTGAGAAAGCGCTTGACCAAGTCGTACATGATTTCTAAAAAGTTTTACAATTGTATGTTTTTTTGAAAATTCTTTTACAATCAGATCAGTATCATCTGTGCTTTGATCCGAAATAACAATAATTTCACTTATGATAAAAGTATCTTCCAACTGTTTTGATAGCTCATTGAGAAGAGACCCAATATTTTCTTCTTCATTGTACGCTGGAATCCCAATAGAAATTTTTAATTTTCTTTTATTCATAATAATATTTTTAATATTCCCATCCATTCGGGTGGATTTTATACCAAGCGAGAAGGGATGTAATACTGTCGTTTATTTTTCTTTTTGGCATCCACTCCAGCACTTTTTTTGCTTTATTGACTGATGCAATCATCTTTACATATTCTCCAAGTCTTGGTTTTTGTGCATAGATAATGTTATATTTTGCACTCGTTACCGTTTGTACCGCTTTTATTATTTCCAGTACAGAATTTCCAGTGCCGGTTCCTAAATTAACTACTTCACTTTTTCCTCCGTCATCTAAATAATTGATCCCTTTAATATGCGCTTCAGCAAGATCCATCACGTTAATAAAATCTCTAATCGGCGTCTTATCGGGTGTATCAACTTTTGAACAGGTGACATAAAATGGTTGAATATTTAGCGCACTGCGAACCGCGTTCTGTATCAAAAGAGAAGAAGGTTTTTTGGAATCCCCTAGAAGTCCATCTTCACTTGCACCTGTTACATTAAAGTATCGGAAGATAAGATATCTAATTTTTTTTAATTCACCATGATACTCGATAAGTTTTTCTGCTATCCGTTTCGAAACACCATAGGGATTACCTGGATTTACTGCATGGTTTTCATCAACAGGTAAATAGCGGGCATTGCCGTATATAGCGCAGGTTGATGAATTGATAATTTTTTTAACATCATACTTTATCATTGTGCTAATAAGATTAAGTGTGCTGAGTACATTATTCTCATAATACTTGTCTGGATTTTGAACAGATTCATCGACATTGCAGGACGCTGCATAATGAATTACCGTGTCAATGGTTTCTTTACGAAAGATTTTATCCAAGTTATCCATGAGATTTATTTGATATATCTTTAATGACTTTGAGCTAAATTCTTTTTGAAGAATTTCTAAAGGTTGCTTATAGCCCGTTGAAAAATTATCAATTGCTATAACTTCATATCCTTTTTTCAAAAGAGAATATAAGCAAATTGACCCTATATAACCACCTGCACCAGTAACTAATATTTTTCCATGCATATTAAAAATTTAAATTATTTACATTATCGTCATTCTGGCTTGTCCAGAATCGGATTTGTTTGGGATCCTGGATATGCTGCCACGCACCAGAATGACGATAATGTGGGTTAAAAATTAACTGTATAGTCTTTTCCGCACTTTCTTGCCAATCAAATTTTGCTGCCCATTTAACTGATTTTTTCTCCATATCCTTTCGTAAATCGTCATCTTGTAAGAGTTGTACAATTTTTTTGGAGAAACCTTCAACATTTCCATATTCGACCAAAAATCCCGTTGAAGGATTTCTTACTGAATCTCGAAGTCCCGGTACATCTGATGCCACAACGGGAGTTCCGCAAGCATTTGCTTCAATTGTGGTAATTCCCCAGCCCTCTTTTAACGATGGATTTACAACAACCCATGCTTTTTGATAGAGCTCTATTTTTTCTTCTTCGCTAACTCTTCCTGTAAATGTAATTTTGCCTTTCAATTTCAAACTTTCAACAAGTTTTTCAAGTCTCTCTTTTTCTTCACCAGCACCAGCAATGATTATTTCCGCAAGGGGAACAGAAGCAAATATTTTTTGGGCACTGCGGATAAGAACATCAACGCTTTTATATAATTGTAATCTTCCGACATATACGATAAGAGGATTGGCATTTTTTTTGTCATTTGGTTTGTATGTCTTCAAGTCAACTCCGGGATTGATGATTTCTATTCCAATTTTACCCAAATCGAAATCAGCTATTTCCTTTTTGCTAGATTTAGATATAGTGATAAATTTGGTTTTTCTATAGACCCACGGCATCAGTTTGTTCTCCAAAGCGCAGGCGAAAAGAGCGAGAGGTTTTGATAACGATTTTCTGAAAACTTCTTGATGGACATGAAACATCAAGCAATAAATGGATTCTTTTGCATAAAGTGGAGTGAAGAATGGGATGCCATTTTCAGTATCGATAATCATATCGTACTTACCTCTCAAGCGGAAAAAATAATAAATAAATGCCCATAAATAGACGAAATAGAATCCACCTCTTCGTATGATTTGTATTCCGTCAATTACTTCGTTGCGAGGATTTTTTCCGTCATTCCCGCAAAATTGAGTAACGCTGTATCCCATTGTGATCCATCGTTTGGCAAGTTCATGAATATAGACTTCTGCTCCTCCTGCATATCGATGTTTAGTATCACGCCAATTGAAAATCAAGATCCGTTGTTTTGAGACAGCGAAATCTTTTTGGTAGGGAATTGGTCTGAATACATCGATCAAATCAATGAAATTGTGTCGTAAGAATGTAGTACTTTTTTGCAGTTCGTGGAGAGATAAAACTGTGAGTATATTAAAAACACTCACGCTAAAAATGACCAGTGTAATTTGTGTGATATCCTGGTGAAACAAGCAAATGCCAATAATGATGAGAAGTAAGGAGAAAAGAGACAAGATTGAAAAGGCGTAATGGTGGCGAGCTAAGTGATAAATAACATACGCACTTGCAATGGTAAAGCAGGCAATCGCAAAACTATATAATGGTAAGTATGGGATAATTGGAAGCACTTTTGCGCCAAACGCCAACGGCATGATCTGCGCTCCCAAGACGCCAACACCTACATATGCAACAGCGGTAACTCCAATAGTACTTATGATAAGTTTGGTAAATGTTTTATTTGGATCTATACCTTGTCCGACATCGCGACTTACAAAGGTAAGAATGAGCGGATTAAAAATGGAACCCGCAAAATAAATCATTTTGCCAGCCAAAGAAAGTAAAGAATATTCTCCTGCCGCAAGTGATGTGAGAAAATGTTTGACCAAGATTAGATCAAAGATTAAAAAGCCACCGGATGAAATTCCGGCGATAAGTGCTGCAAGAAAAAATCTGCGGGGGAATGCATAATTTTTATTGTCCTGCACAACAACCCTTTTTGAAACGCGCCTTGCGAAATAAACAAAAAAGAGCATCGAACTTAATAGTGATAATGGTATTGCTAGATAAGCAAAAGACCCAAACCCCAAGTTTTGGATAAGAACTGCAAACAATAATTTTGTTAATCCTTCAATGACCGTTGCGATAGATACCTCGATAAGATACAAATTGCCTGTCAAGTAACCTTTTAAAAGTACAGAATTGAGAAAAATAGCAAAGACTGGAGTAAAAAATAACAAACTTTTGCCGTCTCCGATATTAAAGAATTTTGCTGAAAATGGAAGCATCACCAACCAGATAATCATTAATGCGAATGAGAAATATAATCCTTTCTTCTTCAATTTTTGGACAAAAGTAAACGTAGCAGATTTGTTTGAATTAGTTGACAAGAAGGCGACGCGATTGGTAACAGAAGACCATAACGCATTCATAATCACACTGACGAAAAGAACTAAGGTATTAATGAATGTGACCAGTCCAAAATCTTCAACGCTTAAAACTCTGCCCATATAAGCATTAAAGACAAAACTGATAATACTGGAGAACATTGTTGCTGCGATGAAAATACCACTGGCAGTAAATGCTTTATTTTTTAGAGAAAAGAGTACTTTCATACGATGCCTCCAGACTGATAATTGAAGTTTGCATTTTTTACTTCTTGATCGACTACATTACTTTCAAATGCTGGCAACACGTTGACGCGATTTATATCTGATGCCAATTGAAGACCGTGTTTGGTTTTGAACCAATAATGAGGTTGGGTGATGATTTTGTAGACAGCAATCCATGCCGAGACACTCATCATAAGCCAATATAATGGCACTAATAATCCAAATTTGATCAGATCATAATATCCTCTTCTTGCACAACCTATCATGTAGTAATAAAAATAAAGAAAGTTGCCGACAATTGCTGAGAAAACTCCAAGATACAGAAGAGGACCTGGGAAAAATGACTGAATAGATAATCCTATTGTCGGCCGGAAAGCAAAATAGAGAATGGTCATGAGCCAAAAGATTGGATTGATGAACAGAGAAAATATTTTCCCACCGACAATGAGTTGAAAAGTGAAAAAATGAGAAGTTTTTCCGCTTCGGGAAAAGTCACCTGGATTTCGCATATGAACCAAATAAGATTGGATGTATCCTTTAATCCATCGCGAACGTTGACCAAGCCAATTATATAACGAACTATTTGCTTCCTCATACGTAGTTGAATCAACGATAGCAGTATGAAGGCCTTGCTTTACAAGTCTCAATCCTAAATCACAGTCTTCCGTCACATTGAATGCATCCCATCCCTTGAGTTTTTTAAGATCGTTCGTCCTAAAATGATTAGATGTTCCCCCTAAAGGTATTGGAGCATTAATTGACTGAAGGCCTGTCAAGATGAGATCAAACCATAATGAGTATTCTGCTGTAAAGACTCGAGTCAGCAAATTGTGATATGGGTTGAAGTAATTAAGTTTTGCTTGAACGCAAGCGACTTTTTTATCTGCTTTTTGAAAAGCGAGTACTGTTTTTTTGAGCTGATCAGGTTCTGGAATATCTTCTGCGTCATAAATAACACTATATTCACCTGTCGCATGTTTGAGACCGAAATTGCATGCTTTAGGTTTGGTTTTGGGTTGGGAATCAGGAACGACCACGACATCGAAATAACTTGGGATGCTAAATTCTTTAACTTTTTCCCGCGTCTCTTTATCATCTTCTTCCAAAAGTAACATTACTTGTAGTTTGTCTTTGGGGTAATCAAGTTTACTCATCGCAGTGACAAATTGTGGTACAACATGCCATTCTTTATATAATGGACAGAGTATTGTATATGCTGGCCAATCATTGTCGTTTATTTCTTTTATTTCTTGATCAGTGATTTTTATCTCTGGATATTTACGAAAACTTTGTACTATCAGAAAAAAATTAAAAAAGATATCAATAAAATATAAAAGCGATGAGGCGATGAGCAGTGTAAGGAGGGTCAAATGCCAGTTAAACAGAAGTGCTTCTAATAATAAGATGCCAAATAATACACCGAATACTTTTTGCATAAGGTCAAGCCGAAAGAATGCCATCTCATTGATGTGTAGACTAGAATGATGGATAAACGATTTTCCTTTATAATGAAAGCCATTGCCATCTATAAGTTGTCTTTTTGGATGAAAGGGAATAACTTCTGCTTGGCGAAATTTTAATCGCAGTGCATTCATGCCGATTTCCCAGGAGGATTTAATGAAATTTATTTTTGATTTGCCATAAATTCTTTTTGTAAAATCTATGTCTATTGAATCAATATGATATCCAGCATCGACACTTTTTTTTAGAAATTCCAAATCAAATGTCCACGGTGACGGATTAATTTCCAATCGTTCAATTATTTCTTTTCTAAATACTTTCAGTCCTGACTGTACATCAAAATCAAAATTATGGAGAAATTTGTTAAATAGTAAATTGTAGCTATTGCTGGTGATCGTTCGTAAGAACCCTACTTGTTTCTTTTTCCGATTGGCAATGACGACATCTGCTCCTTCCACTACTTTTTGAATCATCTGAGGAATTGCTTCCGGTGGATATTGCAGATCAGCATCAATCATACAAACGAGATCGTAATCGGCATGTGCAAATCCTTCGATTAATGATTGAGCTTTACCTTTATTGCCTCTTTTTAAGAAAAGTTTGACAGGATACATTGGCATAAGGCTTTCTATAAGTGATCGTGTTGTGTCTGTTGAATGATCGTCTACAAAAATAATTTGGTAAGGGGTTCTATAAAGGGAGAGAATAGTATGAATTCTCTCAACGAGTTTTATGACATTTTCTTCTTCATTGTATGTAGGTATGATAATGGACAGTTCTTTCATAATGAGAGATAAATTTTGCTCTTACATTTAAGTTACATTTTTGTAACATGAATTTATTTATAGACTTTTTTTTATGTTGTTGTCAAGAGCTATTTTTAATACTTGACAAAGAAATGGGAAATCGTTTATAAATAAATAAGGTTACATATAAGTAACTTTATGTAAGAAAAATTTATATCGTTATGAACACTTTTAAGAAATTACAAATAATAATTCCACTGTTTAGTATCGCTTTACTTCTCTTCGTTTCTCCCGCGCATGCTGCTGCACCTGATGGCTTGGGTCCTTGGGCTGATTCTGTTTTTTCTTTTCATCAAGGCTTAGAAAAGAATGGACTTGCCGTTGCTGCTGCTCGTTCAAATCCAACTGCTGCACTTGGTGTCGCTGAGAATACTCCGGCGGTTGATTCTACTTTTGTCTCGTTGGGTTTTGGCGGTTCTATTGTATTGGGTTTTGATAATGGTATTAAAAGTGGAACAATGATTGTCGAATCTACGAAAGAACCATATCCGGCTGAGACTGCAAAAATTGAAATGTCTCAAGATGGAGTACATTGGAAGATGGCAGGGAATGTCAGTAAGAGTGGTACAGTGTACAAACCTTCACAGTTAACATGCGCAAAGTATGTCAAAATTACCGACACATCTAATCCAAATAATTTTTCTGATGCTACTGCTGATGGCTATGATGTTGATGGAGTCAAAGCAACGGGAAATCCTTGCACGCCGCCAACAACTACTGGTAATGGTGGGGGGAGTTGCACGTCTAACATAACGCAGAACAATAATTCTACGATTATAAATGGAATAACAGTTAATCAAAATACAGGTAACAATACAGCCAATAAAAATACCGGAGGATCAACGTCTATAACTACCGGAAATACGACAACAAATGTGACCACTACTACAACAGGAAGTTCCAATGTCGTCAATGGCACAAACTGCGGTGGAGGAAATACCTCGGTCAATATCCTCAACAATGGAGCAGGTTCTACAAATAACGTAAATATCCATTAAGCTTCAAAATTTTATTTCCCATTGTTTTTGTAACAAGTAATACTAGTTTGGATAAATATAATATTGATTAGTGCAATTTTTTCGATCTATTGACAAAGAAAAATAAATTATTTATTCTAAAATAAGTTACAGATTTGTAACATCAAAATACCATTACATACTTTGAGAGGAGGTGTATAAAATGAAAGCATTAACTCGTTCAGCATTAATAGTTTTGATCATCGGAGGACTTGATTGGGGACTTGTTGGGGTATTCCAATTCAATTTGGTAGCTGTTTTATTTGGGATTGATTCGATGCTCTCAAATATAATGTATATTCTCGTTGGTATATCAGCTATCTATGTATTAGCAGTTATTTTGCCGAGAAAGATTGAGTAATTGGCTATGTACTCTAATGCATTTACGCGATAAATGGATATGCTAATTATACAAACCGCTAGTAATACTGAAAAATGTAATACTTTTATTGCTGCACTAAAAGCGGCACACCTTAGTGACTCACTTAATCAAACGGGTCCTTTTACGGTTTTTGCACCATGTGATGATGCATTTGCGAAATTACCTGCAGGAATAATAGAAGGGATGTTAAAAGATAAAGACCGTTTAGCAAGTCTGCTTACATATCACATTTTACAAGGGGAAGTCATGGCAAAAGAAATTGCGACCATGCAATATGTTAAAACGTTACAAGGGGAAGACGTTACTATTACTGTTATACAAGGATCCATTATGATCAATAATGCAAAAGTTCTTCAAGCAGATATTCAATGTTCAAATGGAATTATTTACATCATTGATACAGTACTTATACCGAAACAGGCTAAAATCGTTTACTAATTTCTGCCTATAAATATGATAAATGAATTATTTGTAAGTAATCTTTCACGAATTGTAACGAACGTGCAATTGCAAAAGTATTTCTCCTTAGCGGGGAAGGTACTTTCTGCAAGAGTAATTACCGACAAAGACGGATTCTGTAAAGGATACGGGTTTGTAGAAATGGCGACACAAGAAGGAGTTCAAAATGCAATGACCATGTTAAATCACACGACTTTGGATGGAACGAAGATTGAAGTAAAAGAATAAAGGAAATAATTAATTGAGAGGAGGTGAAATTATGATGGATCAAAAATGCTGTGAAAATTGCGATAAATGCGCTTGCTCCCATGGGGGACACGGAATGATGATGTTTGATTGTTGTCTAGAACATAAAATGTCAAAAGAGCATCTTGAAGCGAAAAAGAAGATGTTGGAAGAAAAACTTAAATCGGTGAAAGAAGAGTTAGAGAAAAAGTAGAAAGACTTTGTATCCACAGTTCTCGTATACACAATCTTGCTTCCCACAAGGTTGTGTATTTTTTGCATGTATAAAATAGAATGTACCAGTTTCAAATTTTGTAGTACCATTCTAAGAATTTGTCTTCGGCGTCAAGAACTCTGGTAAGCATTATATCCAATATCGGCAATCTATCTCTTAACGTTTGTCTTAATTTTTTTGTACTTATTAAAAACTGTTTCATTTAAAGTCTAAATAGCAAAAATGATAATGTAAAAACGGTCAGAATTATTAGGCAAACCATCACGATATTGAAAATAGTAACCATATGAATGGTTTGGTTGGCAGTTGGGTTCCTTTTTAGCGTTTCTTTTGCTGTGTGGTTGAAAGTTAGAAATAGTAAAATAAAGGAAGCCAAAATCACTCCAATTATTATATAGGCAAAGATGTACAATGGGTTTTCGCTAATAGGTAAAGCAACAAGATTAAAAATATTCGATATATAACCGGGAAGATGTATTATGGAATTAAGATGTTTTAGATTCAGGCTAACTGATATCGTATTAACGCTGTTGGGATTTGGGTTGTCGTAATCTTCCAAAGCCGTTCCCACAGTATATCCAGATTGTATAGCTTTGACTCCAACTCCGGGTAAAGTCGAAGTAGTAATCTGATCACCTTTTTTAATAAACCCGTTTTTAGTAGATACTAAAACGTACACAATACCATCTGAAATTATGGGTAATCCCTGATGACTATCATTATTATATATAGTGAGGGCAACATTTCGGGAGACTATCCCTGCAACTTCCGGATCATATGCAATATGTGAAAGTATTCTTTCTTGTTTTGAGTAAGAAATAATACTTCCGTCTTTGATATTTTTTTCGTTCGTGTTAATTACAAAAGCATACTCTAAGAAGCGAATACGACCTGCTTGTGAAGCGTCGCTTAGCGAGTTACTAGAATCATTGCTTGTGTTTTGTGCAAAGGATGTATTGGAAAAAAGAGGAAATAGAAAAAAACAGAAAATAAAAATGACCAGAATTACTTTTTGCATCAAAGATGTATTAGGTTAAGGAGAAATGACGAAAGTAGGACAATATCAGATGATATGTTGGATACAAAATTATTCTGATGAGGGGCAAATCCTGTATTTGGCAAACTTGGCGCTCCAATGAGTTGTGCTTCTCCATACGTTCCTATCGAGCAGCCATTTGTTGCTGCAACCTGAATCCAGATAGGGTCATTGGGAGGAAGATCATTAATGGCCGTTGAGAATCCTGTAACGGTTGTATTGTACAACCAATTTCCATTTGTTAGACCATAGCGGACATTAAAGGTATTTATGCCAGCATATGGACCCCAATTGAGGAAGATACTTGTCGGACTGATTCTTCTTGAATTTATAATAATCGGTACAGTTGCAATAGCAGGTGCAGTGCATGGAGGATTTGTTCCAGTGGTTGAAGAAGAAGATGAGTTTGAACTAGAGTTTGAGCTGGAAGTTGAACTGGTAGTAGTGAAAGGCGTACAGCTTGTTGATGAAATGGTATCTGTTGTTGTTGAGACTGTCCCCCCAAAGGCCAAGGCTCTTCCTGTCCATGTTGCCGTACTGCCTATGGTAATTCCAGAAGCATCAATGTCGGTTCCCGCAAAGGTTGTGTTGGCTCCAAGCGTTGTTGCCGCGGTTGGAGTCCAGAATACATCGCAAGCTGATGCTCCGCCGGCGAGTGTAACAACAGAGTTTGCATTTGTACTCAGTGCTCCAGTGATTCTGAAAATATATGTGCCGCCACCTGTTAGCGTAATTCCTCCAGACCCAATAGATGCGGCGCTTGATGCTCCCGTACAATAAACTCCAGGTGTATATACTCCAATTGTACCGTGTGTTGTATCTGTTGCGAGATCAATTGGTCCATTTGCGAAAGTAAACGTGCACGGTTGAGAAGCTAAAGCAGACAATGCACTGTTCTGATCTATCCCACCTTGATTATATTTACTATTTGCAACATATGTAGTCCCATTGACCGTGGGTACTGTTGCTGGTCCGGTAGTATATCCAAGGTCTCCGTCAATAGTGGTTCCTCCGACGGTGTTTGAGTAAGTTCCCGAAAGAATAGCAAAACTGGCAGCTTGCCCGAGTGTGGGGGTTGTTGCAGCATACGTTTTTGATAGAGGTACAAAAATAAACTGCATTAAAACAATCAGTATTACCGGTATAAATTTTTTCTTATTCAGGATTTTCATGAATATTTTTGATAACCTGCCGGACAGCATTATTGGAATTTGTCTAATTCCCAGGCTTACCGCCATTAGACAAATACTATTAAGGTAACGCTGTGCCGGCGTAGGTTATCAAGCGTGATGTTACAAATATGTAACATCATTTATATCTAACTATTTCTTGTTGTGTTTGTCAAGGGTTAAAGTAGGTTTTGTGTAAGATAAGTAGTAGAGATGCGGTACTATTGTAATTTTTCTCTAAGATCTTCTAGATACCAGTTGACTATAATATTTGTTTTTAAATGGAGTGCCGCTGCAATCTTTGGGATAACTTTTCTCCCTGGAAGTCGTTTCCCATTTTCCATGAGGGTTATGTAACTCCGAGCTACCCCGCAAGCCTCTGCAAGATTTTGAGCAGATAAGTTACGTTTTTTTCTTTCTTTGAGAAGTCGTTCGCCAAAGCTCATAATAGATATCAATTGTAGATAATATCATAGATTTCGTCAAGTGTACAGTATATTTAAAAATATTGCGAGATATATTGGACAATCGTTATGGTATTATAGTACCACTACTTAGGTAGAATATTAAGTAAATATAGTGCTATTTTATAGTATAGCTCTTGACAAAGATGGGTAAAAGTAATTATTATAAAGGTATAATGAGTTACAAATTGGTAACACACTATAATTACACAAAATAATGAATCGAGAAAATGAACTGAATGCAGATGAGATATGGGAGGTTGCCTGGACATATATCCGGACCGTTGTAGATACATTGCGCGAGCCTTTTTTAATTTTGGATGAAGATCTTAAGGTTATCTCCGCAAATAAAACGTTTTATGCTTTTTTTCAGGTCAAACCGGAAGAAACAGAGGGAAAGCGGGTTTACGATTTGGGAAACGGTCAGTGGAATATCCGCAAATTAAAAATTCTTCTCGAAGATATTTTGCCAAAAAATACCCATTTTGAAGATTTTAAAGTTGAACATACTTTTCCAAAAATAGGAAAAAAAATTATCATTCTCAATGCTCGCCGGATTTATAAAAGAGGTGAGACAAGACCGATAATGCTTCTTGCTATGGAAGACATTACGAGGCAGAAGCAGCTTGAGGATCAACTGAAAGAATATTCAAAATCACTTACTATCGAAGTAGCCAAACGTACTGCAGAGCTTGAAATCCGGGTGAAGGAATTGGAACGTGTCAATAAGATCATGATCGGGCGCGAGATGAAAATGATAGAACTGAAACGCGAACTCGAAAAACTAAAAAAATCTAAAAAAAGTTAACATGCTCAGCCAACCGGTTAATACTGCTCCTTCCAAGAAAAAAAATCAGACTTCCCCCTGCGATCATATGGATGCGAAATTGAGATTTTCTGAACTTCGTTACCGCAGACTTTTCGAGACAGCTCAAGATGGAATATTAATTTTAAATGCCGATACAGGAAAAATAACTGATGCAAATCCTTTCTTAAAAGAAATATTGAGTTATTCTCAGGAAGATCTTTTGGGAAAGGAGCTTTGGCAAATAGGTGTTTTTAAAGACATCAAAGAATCCAAAGCTGCATTTTTTGAGTTACAAGAGAAAGGATACATCCGTTATAAAGATTTACCTCTACAAACAAAAGATGGTCGCTCAATTGATGTGGAATTTGTCAGTAATGTGTATACGGTTGAGGGGCAAAAAGTGATTCAATGTAACATCCGTGATATAAGCGATCGAAAAAAAGCAGAAGATCTAGCAGCTTCTAAAACCAAAGATTTAGAAAAATTAGCTAAATCCCAGGAGGAAACAAAACAGGCGATGCTTAATGTTATGGAGGATTTGGAAGAGGCAAAAAACCGGATTGAGATAGAGAAAGTTAAAGACGAAGCGATGTTTGCAAGTATGGGGGAAGGATTAATTGCAGTTGATAATAGTAGCAAAGTAACTGCAGTTAATAAAGCAGCAGAAAATATGCTTGGTTGGAAAATGAAAGACTTGATTGGTAAGGTAATTACTTCATTGCCATTGGAAGACGAAGAAGGTAATCCTATTCCTTTTGAAAAACGACCAGCTAATTTAGCTTTCGCTAGGGGGCAAATAATAAACATGACGTATTTTTGTGTTAAAAAAGATAATACGAGATTTCCAATAGCAGTTAATGTGACGCCTCTTGTGCTTGGGGGGAAAACAATAGGATTAATAGAGACATTTCGTGATATAACTCATGAAAGAGAGATTGATCGTGCCAAAACAGAATTTGTTTCACTTGCTTCACATCAACTAAGGACGCCTCTTGGCATAGCGAAATGGTACATAGAAGCAATTAGAGAGGAAGGATATTTTGACAAAGTTCCCGAGATAGCAAAAGATTATTTTAATGAAGTATATAAAAGTAACGAACGATTATTGGCTCTTGTGCGAAATTTGTTATCGATATCGCGTATTGATCAAGGAAAAGTAAAAGATACGCCAAAATTGACAAATATTATCGAATTAGTACAAGATGCAGTTAAGTCTATGAGTATTGTAGCTGCAAAAAGTGATATCACTATTCATCTTACAATAAAAGAAACGATACCAGCTCTTTTTATCGATCCTTTACGAGTACAAGAAGTAATTGAAAATTTGATAACAAATGCAATTGAGTACAGTAACACTGCTAGCAACATAGAAATAGCAGTTGATAAGATGCCCAAAAAGGTTTTAATTATCGTAAAAGATACAGGTATTGGTATATCTGAGACAGATAAAAAGAAATTATTTACCAAATTTTTCCGTTCTGAAAAAGCATCAGTGAAAAATGCTGAAGGAACAGGACTTGGATTATATGTAGTGAAATCATATGTTGAGGGATGGGGAGGGGATATATCTCTCGTAAGTAAAGAAGGAAAGGGTTCAACCTTTACGATATCGCTTCCGACGACAAAACAAGAAAGTAAATTCGAATTTCGTGCTTAGAATTTCGGATTTAGATTATTAAATGGTATGGATAAAAAACTCATTCTTATAGCAGATGATGAACCAGCATATAGCAAAATACTGCAACATACGCTTGAAAACGAAGGATATGCTGTTGCAGTTGCGTCAAATGGGGATGAGCTTTTAAAAATTGCTCATGAAAGAAAGTCAGATCTCATCATTTTAGATCTTGTCATGCCGGTGAAAAATGGATTTCAGGTGCTTACAGAGATAAAGAAAGATCAAAAGCTCAAAAATATTCCAGTTATTACTTTATCAAATTTAGGGCAAGAGGAAGATATTGAAAAAGCAAGAATACTTGGCGCTACTGATTATATTATTAAATCTGATGAAACATTTCAGGATGTAATACATATAATAAAAAAGCAACTTACGTAATAGATAATTATTTAATAAATATTTAACGATTTTCAAATAGTATAAAAGGAGGTGATAGTTATGGGAAAAATACTTATTATTGAAGATGATCCTTCATATCTTAAATTACTGAACGATCAACTCACAAAAAACGGGTACGAGATTATCAAGGCAAAAGACGGCAAAGAAGGACTCGCTAGCGCGTTGTCACAGCATCCGGATCTTATTATTCTTGATATTAAAATGCCTGTTATGGATGGTATTGCAATGCTTGATGAACTCCGGAAAGATGAATACGGAAAATCGGCAAAAGTAATTATTCTTACGAATTTGGAACCGAATGATAAAATATTGCGAAAAGTTTTAGAAGACCTCCCAACGTATTATTTGGTAAAAAGCGATATACAGTTGAACGAGTTACTTGAAAAGATAAAAGATGTTTTGTCTCCTGATAAAAAACCTGAGCAACGATAAAATACCGCTGCTTCTTTTATTCAAAAATAATCTTTCTAAAATGCTCACTTCATGAGTATATTTGTCCTAGTTTATTTAATACGTTTTAAGAATTCTTCTTGACAAAATAAGGAACAGCGGTTTAATATATATGTTACGTATTAGTAACATATTATGAAAAAAATACTTATTGTCGAAGATGAAATCCCTTATATTAAATTGTTACATGACAAATTGGCTTCTGCTGGGTATGAAATTATTGAAGCATATAATGGGAAGACAGGATTTGAGATGGCAATAAGAGAAAGACCAGATCTTATTATTCTTGATATTAAAATGCCTGTTATGGATGGAATGACTATGCTTAAAAAATTTCGAGAGGATCCTTGGGGAAAAGATGCCAATGTAATTATCTTAACTAATTTAGATGATTCGGTAAATATCTCGAATGCATTAAATGAAAAATTATCACGATATCTTATTAAGAGTGATTCGACGCTCAGCTCTGTTATTGAGGAAGTAGAAATGATTTTGCGATGAGAGGGAGGTGTTATTTACGAAAAAGATACTTCTTGTAGAAGATGAATTTGCATGTATAAAGTTGCTTCATGAGAAACTAACTGAAAATGGTTTCATGGTAGTCGATGCAGAAGACGGAAAAAAAGGGTTCGAGATGGCAAAAAAAGAAAAGCCAGATTTGATTTTGCTCGATATTAAAATGCCAAAAATGAATGGAATGACTATGCTTTCTCTGTTGAGAAAAGAAGACCGAATGAAAAAAATAAAAGTGATTATACTTACGAATCTTGAACCTGATGATAAAATCATTTCCCAGATAATTAAAAATCAACCCGTCTATTACTATATCAAGAGCGTTATGAGACTTGATGATCTTATCGATAAAATAAAGGAAATAGTTATATAGCAAGAATCTATAATATTGTTTTTTGAGCTGCAACAAGCTATGAGAGATGATTTGTTTGATAGTTATTTCTTTTAAGTTAGATGACTATTTCAATATACTTTCAAGTGCTTGCTGAAGTTTGGAATATTGAAATGTGTAACCTAAATCAGTAATTTTTTGTGAAGATACTTTTACCCCTGTTGTGATAACAACAGCAGCTTCACCAAACATAAATTGTAACACAAAAGGTGGAACAGGAATAAAACTCGGCTTATGCAGTACTTTTCCAATCATTGTAGCAAACGTTTTATTCGTTACGGCATCAGGCGAGACCGAGTTTACCGGTCCTTTTACGTTAGCATTCTCTAGTGCAAAGCAAATAATGCCAACTTCATCTTTCACATGAACCCAAGGGAACCATTGTTTGCCCGATCCAATCGGACCACCAACAGAGAAATAGAAAGGAGTGAGCATGCGTGGAAGCGCTCCCTCATTCTTATCAAGAACTATTGCGGTTCGGATACAAACAACTCTTGTGCCGAATTGTTCTGCCTCTATTGCTTCTTTTTCCCATGCAACACAAATCTTCGCAAGAAAATCAGAACCGGGGGATGCAGTTTCACTACATGTATCAGCGGCCGGTATAATTCCGTAGTATCCAACAGCAGATCCGTTAATCAACACATGTGGTTTTATGGTTGCCTTTTTAATTGCATTAACGATACTTTTGGTAGTTGTAGTACGACTATCAAGAAGAACCTTTTTATACTCTTTTGTCCAGCGTTTTCCGACAATTGGAGACCCTGCGAGATTAATAATTCCGTATGCTTTTCCAACTGATTCTTCCAAGCCTTTTGTATCAGACCATTCTATATAATTACTTGCTTCCGGAAGAGAGTGTTTTGCTGATACAATGTCTCTCGTTACAACAATCAGCTCATATCCTCGCATTATCAATTCATGACAAAGTGTTTTACCTACTAACCCTGTTGCTCCAGCAACAACTATTCTTTTTTTCATATCTTGACATTAAAAATAAAATTCTCTACGCTAATAATGTTACCCAATTGTAACATAAATTATTTTATTTATCCATTGAGAGGAGGTGAAAAATATGAAATCATTAACTCTTTTAGCAATGATTCTTTTGATTGTTGGAGGTCTCAATTGGGGACTCGTTGGTTTATTCCAGTTTGATTTGGTGGCAGCGATATTTGGTACAGCATCACTGCTCTCAAATATAATCTACTTCTTAGTGGGTCTTTCTGCAGTATACGTTGCAGTAGTTGTGTTACCAAAAAAGATGAAATAATTATCATTTCATGGAGAATACCTCACGTATATTTATTCGAAAGGGGGTGAGAATAGATGAAGACAATTATACAGACAGCAGGTGATGCTGGAAATTTTAAGACACTTGTTGCAGCACTTACAGCAGCTGAACTTGTTGACACGCTTAATGGAGCTGGTCCTTTTACCGTCTTTGCACCTAATGATGATGCATTTGCGAAATTGCCTGCAGGAACAGTGGAAGACTTATTGAAAGATAAGGATGGTTTAGCCAAAATCCTTACCTATCATGTCGTTTCGGGAAAAGTAATGTCAAAAGATGTTGCTACTATGAAAAGCGCGAAAACTGTTCAGGGTGAAGACGTCGCTATTGATACAACAAACGGTGTTATGGTAAATAACGCAAAAGTTATCAAAGCCGACATTGAATGCTCAAATGGAGTCATTCATGTTATTGATACGGTACTTATGCCATAGTAGGCAACCATCTACTAACCTACTGTAGATAATCACAGTAGGTTAGTAGACGTACTATAAAAGTGAAAAGAGTTTATTTATCTTTATTGACCGGGATTTATCTGTCTGACATGATATAAGAAATGAATACATTTATAAAATTGTTTTTGGCGATAATTATCTGTGAAGGAGTGGGTCTAATTGGATCCATTTTTACATTTAATTCAGTTAACATCTGGTACATGACTCTAAACAAGCCTTTTTTTAACCCGCCATCCTGGTTATTTGGTCCAGTCTGGACAACGCTCTATTTCTTAATGGGAGTTGCAGCTTTCCTTGTATGGAAGAAAGGTTTAAAAAATAAAAAGATCAAAAGAGCATTAACCTATTTTTCTATCCAGCTTTTTTTAAATTTTCTCTGGTCTTTACTCTTTTTCGGATTACATAATCCTTTATTGGGGTTACTAGATATTGGTTTATTACTTATCAGCATTATCCTAACAATTATAATTTTCTATAAAATTTCCAAAGCAGCATCATACCTTTTAATCCCATACCTTCTCTGGGTAAGTTTTGCAACCCTTCTTAATTTTTTTATTGTTCTACTCAATCATTAAATATGGTCTTGTGAGTCTTCCTCAGCTTCTGCTTTTGTTTTATGAATTGTGCCATCCTTATGATGTGCTGGGCTATAAACTGTATATAATTTCATCTTTTTATCGGATGAGGTATTAATTATATTATGTTTTGTTCCAGCAGGGACAATTACAGCAACACCATCTGAAAGTTCATGTTCTTCTCCGTTGAGAATTGCTTTTCCAGTACCTGACTCAATTCGAATAAACTGGTCTACAATTTCATGAACTTCCATTCCAATTTCCTCATTTGGTAAAAGACTCATCAAAACAAGTTGACTATGCTGAGCAGTATAAAGAACCTCTCGGAAATTTTCATTCTGAAGTGTTTTTTCTTCAATGTTTAGTACATACCCTGTCATGTTTCTCACCTCCTTTGCTTATTATATAAGTATAACTCTTTTTATAGTGTCTTATTTGTCTCATTTGGCCATGATGTGAGGCAATGAATATAACGACTAACATGGTCTCGACCGGTACGCTCAGCAAACGGATTTGCTATAATATATTTATGACTGACATAGAAGACCTCGAACATAGGATAAGTATTATTGAAAAGCGTAACAAAGGTGTTGAACTAAATAAAACGTGGGAAACAAGTTCCACTCGCAGAGGATTACTTATTCTTTTTACTTATCTTGCAATTGCTCTTTATTTAAAATTTGTTGTAGGTATTAACCCCTGGATAAATGCAGTTGTACCATCTGTGGGCTTTTTATTATCGACTTTAACTCTTCCATTCTTCAAAAAATTGTGGGCTAAATATTTTTATAGAAAATAGCTTTACTTACGTGGAAATTCTTTTTTACCCGTTCCGCTGAAACACTTTTTGAACTTGCTTCCTCATTTAGTTTCTTTGGCATGGTATTTAATAAAGATCTAATAAATGGGCGTTATTCTATATTTATGCAAAAAAGAGCCTTAGAGTAATTTACATTCTTCTTTTTTTAATTATTTTTACCTATATTACCAAAGGATATGTGCAAGCTAACTATAGATTTGTTGTAAATACTACGGTTCCTCCTCACTACAAGGTAAAAAAGAAGGAAATACTCTTTATATTCAAACGAATATGAAGGTATATCTTAATGATAAGTTGATTTCATATTAACAACTTATAGAGGAATGCTTCAGATTATGAAGAACTAAAGTTTTTAGTATACTTTATTGACAATCCCATAGTTAAATCGCTAGTGGGATAAGAAGCCATTTTTTCATGACATTCTATTACTTAACCATGGAGGAATTAAAAAATTGTTAAATCATATGTTTTTTTAATGTTTTTTTAATATTTACAGTGAATACTAAATAAAGTTACAATAAAGTAATTACAAATAAAATCCCGTCGTTTATGAAGTTGCTTATCATTGAAGATGACAAAGACATGGCACGAGCCCTTAAGTCATCGTTGAAAAATGACTATCTTCTTGATTTGGTTTATTCAGGAGAAGATGGTCTTTCTCAGCTTTCAATAAACGAATATGATCTTATTATTCTTGACTATATGCTTCCTGGAATAAACGGGCTTGAAGTAATAGAAGAACTCAGAAAAAGAAAGCTAGCAACTCCCAAATTAATGCTGACCGGTATAGACGCAATTGATGTAAAGGTCCTAACACTTGATAGCGGTAGTGATGATTATCTTGTGAAACCAGTACACATGCGTGAATTAAAAGCACGTATTAGATTATTACTCCGCAGACAGTGCAATCAGCTCTCTTCAAATATATTGTCAACGGGAGATCTGTTTGTTGATATTACTAGTCGAACAGTGTCTCGGGAAGATAAAAAAATCTTTTTACAAAGAAAAGAATTTGATCTTCTAGAGTACTTCGTAAGAAATGCTGGCAAGGTACTTACAAGAAGTATGATTTTAGATCATATTTGGGATAGCTCTTACGACTCCTTTACCAATGTTGTTGATGTCCATGTTAATTATTTGAGGAAAAAAATTGACAAGCCGTTTCAAAAGCATTTAATAAAAACAATTCACGGAACTGGGTATAAATTAGATATCTGAGAGGGGGTGAGAATATGAAATTACTAATGGAGCAAATATTGACAAATAAAAAAATGCGAACCGCCGCTTCGCTAGACTATATTGCATTGGACATTACAGAGGATCTTCTGAATTGGTAACAAAGAGGAAGTATCTTTAACTGGTTTAATTTTATGTAAAATACTCACTATAGATATAATAGTTATATCTATAGTGAGTAAGATTTTTATTCTATTACTTTGAGACGTGGAATATTTCACAAAAAAAAATTATTTTGGGTACTTATAATTTTCTTATTGTAATCAGAAATTTTATTTATTGGGAATTTGATCATTTTCAACGCATATGTTTTATTAAAATTGATGATAAAAAATAAGGTTTTACATACTATTTCTGGACTTATAAAAAATCAATTTGATAAGACCGAATACGCAAATAAACAATATATACTTACAGTCCTTCTTATAAGTTCTATTCTTTTAGCTTTATTGGCATTTATTGTAAGACTTATTCAATATATCTTTAATTTCTCATATGACGGTGTATCTCCCTTAGTCATTTTTATTTTTTTTATTTTTTTTATTTTTCTCCTTTTTTTATCTAAGAAGAATTATTCTAAAATTTCATCAATCCTACTCGTATTATTTTTATTTTGTGCAGCAACATACACGAGTTATCAATGGGGAGTTGATTCAGGAGAGGGTCTTCTAATTTATGCGCTAGTAATTGTATTATCAGGGATTTTGATAGGAACAAGGTTCGCTTTATTTGAGACTTTATTAATTGTGCTTTGTATAAGTCTAGTAAATTATTTACATCAACATTTATTAATTCCAATTGATCTTTCGTGGACTCGTACATTACCCAGTACAGGTACAACACTCGTTTTTAACGCAACACTTGTCTTTATTGCTGTGGTTTCTTGGTTATCAAACCGAGAGATCGAGAAATCTCTACAAAGAGTAAAAGAATCTGAAGCAGCGTTACAACGAGAAAGAGACAAACTGGAAGAAATGGTTGAGCGACGAACTGCACAATTGCAACAAACTCAAGTTGAAAAAATGTCTCAATTATATAGATTTATAGAATTTGGGAAACTAGCTGCAGGACTTTTCCATGATTTTATGACCCCTCTTAATCTCGTTTCTCTTAATTTGGAAAATATAAAAGAAGAAAGCAAAGAACCCTACAAAGACAAAGTTGTAAATATTCAAAAATATCTCCGACATGCTCTGTATGGAACAAAACGATTGGAAAAATTTATCTCAGTTGCACGCAAGCAATTACACGATGATCATACCTCACAAACATTTTCTCTTACGAAAGAAACAGAACAGATAATTAATCTCTTTACTTATAAAGCTAAATTGTCGAAAATTGCAATACATTTTAAATACAGTCAGAGTATAAGATACCATGGCAATCAGCACAAATTTAGTCAAATCATTACAAATTTATTAAGTAACGCACTCGATTCATATACAAATGCAAACGAAATAAAAAATAAACGTATTACTATCGCACTATATAAAAAAAATAAACAGATAACATTTGTCATCTCTGATAATGGCGAGGGCATGCAGAAAAAAGAAATAGAAAAAATTTTTGATCCACTTTATACCACAAAACAAAATTCACAACATATGGGTCTTGGTCTTTATTTAATCAAAGGAATCATACAAGACGATTTTGGAGGAACTATTTCTGTAAAAAGTAAATTAAACAAAGGATCAAATTTTTCAGTTTCATTTCCTGAAACAAAAGAACCATATGCAAGATAATTATAAGAAAATAATCCAAAATAGTATTGCATATCTTATAAATCAACAACTTCCTGATGGAAGTTTTGAAAGTTTTTCTTCAAAAGAAATAGATAATTTTTCAGATGCTCATATCTATCATACAAATTTTATTACAGCAATTATCCTCGAGACCCTTTCTTACCTACAAGAAACTCCAGAGTTACAAAAGATAAAAAAGAAAAATGTCGAATTTCTTCTTTCTCAAAAAAACGAGGACTGGTCATGGAATTATTGGTCGAAGAATGCAAAAGAATCAAAAACAATGCCATATCCGAATGATTTAGATGATACATTTTGCGCTCTTAATGCTTTATATATGTATGATAAGGAAATTCTTACAGGGTCAGCACTTGCTAAGATTATAAAATTATTAACTTTTGTTGAGATAAAAGAAGGCGGACCGTACAAAACATGGCTTGTTCAAAAAAAAACTGTGAGATGGGATGATGTTGATATTGTTGTAAACAGTAATATTGCATATTTTTTGTCTATGCAGGAAACAATTCTTCCTAATTTGCAGTTATTTTTTAAAAAGAGTTTGCAAAAAAAAGATATACGATCGCCATATTATCCATCAATGTATCCTTTTCTTTATTTTCTTTCACGGTTTTATCCTGAGAAAAAGAGCATTGAAGGCATACTACTTTCTGCCCAAAATAAAAATGAATATTGGGAAAATCCTTTGTATACCGCACTTGCTGTTTTGGCATTACTCAACGGAGAATTCCCGCCGCAGAAATTAAGAAAAAGCATTGCTTATCTGTTAGAAGCTCAAAAAAATAATCATTGGCAAGCATATGCTTTTTGTATTGATCCGATGCGAAATGGGCAGCGGCATTATGCAGGTTCATCTGTATTGACAACGATTTTTTGTCTCGCAGCATTGCAAAGATATCAGCATCAATTAAACAAGGTGCAAATATTTGAAAAAAGTGGAGATATCAAAAAAGAGAGATATCTTCAGAAAATTCTTTCTGGGAAAGAGTTTCAATTGCCGGATAAAGATCTTGCCAAACAAGGTAAAATATTGCTTGAAAAGACTCTCTCAAAAGACAAAACACAGCAAATTCCTCTTATGCCTTATTATTTTTTCAGTTCTTTGAAAAGTAAAAAACAAACAATAAAAAATAGCGATATTGTTCTTTTGGGTCGAGCAAATGTGCTTGGGTGGCTTGCGTATACTATTTATGATGATTTTCTCGATGAAGAAGGAATCCCCCCACTACTACCAATGGCAAATATTTATTTAAGAAGATTAACTTTGATTTTTGATCACGCTTTTGCAAGAAACAAATTTGTTACTACGTTTTTTCATACAGTACTCGATAGAATTGAAAGCGCAAATTCATGGGAAACGACACATTGCCGTTTATCAGTACAGAATGGATTTCTAAATCTAGAAGGAACTAAACTTATTGACTATGGTAATTTGGAGCAACTTGCTCATAAATCATTGGGACACGGATTGGGTCCTCTGACAATATTTTTATTACTTGGATATAAAGAAAAAAGTAAAGAGTTTGTTTCTCTTTATAATTTTTTTATTCATTATCTTATTGCCAGGCAATTGCATGATGATGCTCACGATTGGGAACACGATCTTTCCAAAGGACACATTACGTTCACAGTCTCACTTCTTCTTAAGAAAGCTAAGGAAAAGAAAATAATAACAACAAAAAAAATGGAGATAAAAAAGACTATCTCAAAATTACACAAACTTTTTTGGTATGAAGTAATTGAAGAGATTTGTGTATATATTCATAATCATGTTAAAAAAGCAAAAGAAGAACTTAATTCATCCTCGGTTATCTCGAATGCAAGTGTTTTAGAAAAACTGTTACAAGTCTATGAGGATGGTGCGAATAAAGCTTTAGAAGAACGGAAAAAGACAATAGATTTTTTACAAGTCTATTAATCTTGTCGTGTCTAAGCAGTTTTTATTGCAAATATGATACAAAAATTATATTGTTTCAAGATCGGTGGTTCTGTTATTACTGATAAAGCTATTCCCTATACTGCAAAGAAAGATACTATTAGAACATTAGCGCAGTCCTTAAAAAAAATAAAGTCTCCTATGGTTATCAGTCATGGGGTTGGAAGTTTTGCGCATCCATCTTCCAAAAAGTATATTCGCCAAAACGGTTATACAAGTCGTTGGGGACTCGCAAAGGTTGCGCGTGATGCGCAGGAAATCAATAGAATTGTCATGGATGTTTTTATTGATGTTGGACTTCCCGTAATTTCATTTAGCCCCAGAAGTTCTCTTCTTACTGAAAAAGCAAAGATAAATAAATTTTTTTTTGATCCGATCCTTGAAACATTGCGGCAAGGACTAATTCCTGTAATTCATGGCGATGGAATTTTTGATACAAAGCAGAAAATTGCCATTTATTCAGGAGAAAATTCTCTACATCTGTTGATACAGTATTTGCTAAAACATGATTTTTCGATCGAGAAAATTATTCAACTCAGTAATGTCGATGGCGTTTTGGATGAAAAGAATAGAGTTATTCCCGAGATTACAAAAACTAATTGGATCCAAATGCAAAAATATATCAAAAAAATGTCTGTTGTTGACGTCTCAGGAGGGATGAGACATAAAGTAGAAGAAGCGCTTTCAATGACAAAGTATGGTATTGAAACAATAATTATAAATGGTAACAAGCGAAATACTTTTACAAATTTTATACAGGGCAAAAAAATGAACGGAACAGTTATACGGTAATGACAATTGGCGCAGAGGGTGACTCACAAGAAGGTGAACAGAGTAGAGTTGCCAATGACCTTATAAGAACAGTATCGTCTGGGTAAAAAAATCCTGTTTTTGAAAAAAGATCCCAACGGGTACAGGCGTCTGATATTACAAATTTTATATAATGTATTTATGCAAGAGTTGATTGTTGTGGTTAATGATAACAATGATGAGATCGGCACTGCACCGAAATTGACATCTCACAATGCGAACACCCCTTTGCATCGTGCGTTTTCCTGTTATGTTTTCAATAAAGAAGGAAAGTTTTTACTCACACAACGCGCGTTAAGTAAAAAGGTATTTCCAGGAGTGTGGAGCAATAGTTGTTGTGGACATCCAGGATCAGGAGAAGCAACAACGGATGCTATCAAAAGACGGTTACTATATGAATTGAATTTGGTACCGGAAACACTAGAAGTGGTTTTGCCTAATTTCCGATATCGTGCGGAAATGGAAGGTATCGTGGAAAATGAAATTAGTCCTGTATATTTCGCAACAGTTTCCAAGAATCCTACGCCAAATCCAAAAGAAGTTGAATATTATGAATGGATTGCATGGACAAAATTTCTTCAGCGTTTGAAAGAAGATCCAAAGAAATATTCACAATGGTGTAGAGAACAGGTGATGGAGTTAGAGAAATTAAAAATAATTTGATGAGGGAAGATAGGGTTTTTAAATATATTTGGCAAAGCCTTCTAAGATATGTTTTTTTAAAGATTAAGGATAAAAGAATTTTTTAATTATTAATCAAAATTTTTTAGTTTGAATTTCTGCTTTCCCTTCCACAGTTCCAGTTAATGCTATTTCATCAAAAACAAACTGTTGTCCTGCATTCACATTGATAACGTTACTATTTCCATTTGCATCTAGATAGCCTTCAGTTACCAGTCCTTTATCAACAGTTACAGTTATAGCATTGGTTTTTTGATCCATTGAAATTTCTGCTGAACCTCTATTGATTGCTGTTATGAGATTAAACGTGCGGACACTCATCGCACTCTGCCCAGTGTTTTGATACATTACGCTTCCTGAAGTTTGCTCCAAAACAATATTTATCGGAAGCATTTGAATAAAGGTAACCAAACTATTAGGAGA
>Ga0265338_10001464_pt1 | contig 38231 bp, 41 predicted proteins | sample 42126metaG_FD_193579 | JGI IMG/M metagenome (GOLD analysis project Ga0265338, IMG submission 193579) | Rhizosphere microbial communities from Carex aquatilis grown in University of Washington, Seatle, WA, United States - 4-21-26 metaG | ecosystem: Host-associated > Plants > Roots > Rhizosphere... | reverse complement strand
AATGCGACGATTCAGAATGCGAAGGCGTTTCTCGCGGTGCAAAAGGAGTTCGGAAGTTTCGATAAATACATCTGGCAATTCGTGGGTGGCAAACCAATCCAGAACTCCTGGAAGAAGGGGCAGGTTTCCGCCAAGACGAAAGAATCGGATGCAATGAGCAAGGACTTGCTGAAGCGTGGATTCAAGTTTGTGGGCTCAACGATTTGCTACGCGTTCATGCAAGCGGTTGGGATGGTAAACGACCACACCGTGGATTGTTTCCGGCATGGGAAAACGCGGTAGCGTCCCGGAGTGCTCGTGCTCCTAGCCTAACCAAGCCCAGAAAATTGCGGTGAGCACGAGAATCCCAACGACCCACCAAAACCAATGGATTCCGCGCGGGATGGGGCTCTTTTTCCCGCCGCCGAATTCGCGCTTCACAAAGTCTTCGTAATCGAAGTTCTCGTCAGGCAAATCCAGGCCTTGAGTGCCAGCCGCTTCCGACCAGCCGGTTTCCTCATCCGCGCCGCATGCAGGACATGCCTTGGCCTTCGGCGGGATCTCAGCGCCGCAGACGGGGCAAACATCGAGAGGCATTTATGATTTACGATATACGATTGACGAGCGTTCGGGCAAGTTCAAGCAGGGCAAACGCATCTAATTCCTTTGTTTTCGTTCTTCTCTCTAACACCGCGGCTTTAGCCCGGTGTCAGTAACCAAGGAATGACTCTTCAGCGGTTTCAACCGCTTCTGGCGGGCCGGTCAAAAGCCGTTTAAAATGGCTAAGAGCGTATGCCATTTCCCACAGCGCCGGGCTGAAGCCGCGGTGTTAATAAAATTTAGAGGTGTTCTCCCGACAAGTTGACGCGACGCATAAATCGCAAATTCAAAATCAGCCTCCGACTCCCGCGTAATCTTCATCCACCTTCAAATCGACGCCCATCAGCACGTAATCGTGTGAGATGGCTTGCATGTCCTTCACGTAGTCTTCGAGGCGGACGAGGTTGCTGAAGCCGAGGATGGCGAACATCTTGATGGCGGCTTCCTGTTCGCCGATGAATTCCGCCTCGACGCGTTCCAAACCGAGGTTGCGCGCAATCTTCACGATCTCGGTGACCATCTTGCGGGCGAGCCCGCGACCGCGGTATTGTGGGAGCACGAGCACGCTCACCCGACCGATGTGCCGTTTCCAGCCGCCCAACTGCTGGTGCAACGTGGCGTCACCGACAATTTTTCCATCGGCCACCGCGAGCAGCGGGAGGTTGCGGCCGAGGTCGATATTCTGGCACCAGTCGCGAATCACTTCGGGTTGCGTGACGCGATGTTTGATGAACATGCGTTCTTCCGCGGGGACGGCGAGGAAGAATTCGTGGAATCTTTTCTCGTCATCTTTCTTGAGCGGACGGAGGGTGCATTGGAGTCCGTCCTTCAAGACGATTTTTTGAGGGAACTTTTGGAGTTCTAATTCGAGAGACATAGGATTTCCTGGTTGATGACTCCCAGTCTTTGCCGAGATTCCAGGTATGTCAACTCAGACGATTTGCGATTTACGACACGCGGACTTACATCGCACGCTCGTAAATCGAAAATCGCAGATCGTAAATTTGGCGTCTACGCGGCCAGCAGATTAATATAACCGCGGCGGTTCTCCGGCAATTCCGTAGGCGTGTTCGAACAGGTTTTCGTCGACGCTGGCGGGGTCGAGGCTCCAACGGCTGGCCAGGAAAAAAACTTTTTCAACATTGACGGCGGCGATTTCGGATTCTTCCAACGTTTCATCCGGTGATTCGAAATACTGAAAACATTTCAGCCCAAATTCGCTCTCGGCGCGCGTGGTCATTCCCTGGTTCCAAAGGGTTTTCCCGGCCCAGGCGTAGCCGCGCATCACCTCGCCGTTTTCCACCCGCACCCATGCGTGATGGCCGAGCACGCGATTGGCCTTGAAGAACTGCACGTGTCCGAGCTTTTGGCTGAGGCCAGTCAGGAACCGGAAACAGAGATCCACGTCGTCCGCCGGATCAGGCAGGCCGAAACCAATGATCAGCACCCAGCCTTTCACCGGCGGAGCGATAAAAAGTTTTTCGTCACCCGAAAGTCCTTCCAGCCAGGTGCAAGGTTGGGCGTTATTCAACCCCAGGGCGACTTGCACGGCATGCACATTGCGACTGCGCACCGCGAGCCAGGTGGTGGGGCGGTGCAAATAATTGGAGCCCGGCGCGATTGTAAAATCCTTGAAACTGCGGCCGGAGGACTCTTCCGCAGCGAGCTGCCGCCGCCGGCAACTGATGATAAAAAGTGCGATGGCGGTACCGCCGATGACGGCCCCCAGGAACAACATCACCAGCAGTGCAGGAATTAAACTTCCGACATTTGCCATGAAACAAATCTACGCCACGCGCGAACTTGTTCAATCGGACGTTGACCCCAGTTCACTTGGGTTCACACCTGCCTCCAACCAATCCAGGTAACGCCGGTTTCCTCCACGCAAATCGAGGATAACGAATTCGGGCGTGTCGTAAGGGTGCTCTGCGACGATCAATTTTTCGAGTTTTGCCAGGCACTTCGTGGTGGTCTTCAGGATCATGAGAACTTCCGAACCACGCTCCATTTTCCCCTGCCAATGGTAATACGATTCCACGCGCGGGACGAGATTGGCACAGGCGATCAGGCGCGCATTCAAAGCGGCGCGCGCGAGCCGGCGAGCCGTTTTCAGGTCGGGCGCCGTGACGAAGGCGATGTGAAAATTGGTGGATTTCATGCGGATGAGCATCATTTTTGCATAAGCCGAGATGGCGTTCAAGTAGAGGGATAAACTCTCACTGCGCCCCGAGGCGGGCACGCTCCCCTTTTCAACTGCGCCGTTCCCGCTAAGAGTCTGTCTGAAAATTCTGAGGGGTGCTGCGGCGAGGGATTTTGGCTGTGGCCAAGGCGGCGAGGTCCGAGCATCCCCACAGCGGGCTGTAAGGACCGAGCCAACGAAGGCCATGGACAAAAGACCCGCCGCCCGGATGGTTTTCGCGCAAAAGGCCGTCTGGCTTCGTTGTTCCTCAGTCGATGATCCACCAGGGATATTCTCCTTCGTCGCGCCTCGCCATACGGCCTTTTGCGCGAAAACAGCACCCCTCATAATTTTCAGGCAGGCTCTAAGAAATTTCAGACTGCCGTGTCATATAAATTGTGAAAACCAAATTATTGAGAGGTGCGGGATTGGTGACGGCCGTGGTGGCGATCGGCTTGGTCTATGTGACGGGGTCGAGAGCTCAATCTACCGCGAACCAATTGAAATCGCCGCTAACGACGAATTGGATTGGATGTTTGGTGGTTGGAAAAAGCGACTCGATCGATCAAATCGCGCGCGGCGTTTTTCCCACTCCGATTCAACATGTGGAAATTGGCCTGCGAAACGACGGTGTGGTCATTTGGCGAAGTGCGCCCGCCAAATAATCGCGAAATCCCCCGTCCAAACAGTTCTTTTGCAATCGGCCTCCGCGCATTAAACTGCGCGCGAGATGAGAATTCTGATTGCGACCATTACGGCCGGAGGCGGGCATCTGGCGGCGGCGGCGGCGTTGGAGGAAGCGTGGCGCGCCGCGCGACCGGATGACGTCCTGGAACGAATCGATCTTCTGAAATTCTTCTCGCCATTGCACAAAAAGATTCATTCCGACGGTTACCTGGCGCTGGTCGAACGCGCGCCGGAAATCTGGGGAATGGTGTTCGCCAAGACCGATAATCCGAAAGTGGCGCGCACGATGAACAAGTTGAAGCGCATGTTTCCGAGCAGTTCGCGCCAGAAGTTCGAGCGCCATGTGAAACAATTCAAACCCGATGTCGTGCTCTGCACGCATTACTTGCCGCTGGAATTGCTCGGGCACGGGCGCGCCGACAAATCCGGCCGCAAGCCGATGACGGTGAGCGTCATCACGGATTTTGAGGCGCACGCGTTGTGGATGGATTCATGCGTGGACCTTTACTGTGTTGCCGCCGAGGAGACCAAGGCGCGTCTGGTGGCGCGCGGGGCGGAGGCGGACAATATCGTGGCAACGGGCATTCCCATCGCCGCGAAATTTTCTTCGAAAGTGGACGTCAAAGCGGTGCGCAAAAATTATGGCCTGCGGGATGACCTCGGGGTCTTGCTGGTTTTAAGCGGCGGTTTCGGCATGGGGCCGGTCGCCGAAATCCTCGAAGAATTGGACAAGGTGCCGAATGAATTTCAAACGGTGGTCGTCACCGGGCGCAACGAGGAGTTGCGGCGGGACCTCGCGGCGCAGGATCGCAAGCATCCCACGCACGTGCTGGGTTTTGCCTCGAACATGCATGAGTTGATGGCCATATCCGACCTGGTAATCACCAAGCCCGGCGGGTTGACGTCCTCCGAGGCGCTGGCGATGGGCAAGCCGTTGTTTATTTTGAATCCGATTCCCGGGCAGGAAGCGGCGAACAGTGATTTTCTGCTGGAGCGCGGCGCGGCAGCCAAGGTGAATCGGGTCGAGGATTTGCCGTATCGGATCGAGCAATTGCTCGGCTCGAAAAAGCTGACACAAATGGCGGCGGCGGCGAAAGCGCTGGGACGCCCGCTGGCGGCGGGCACGGTTTGTGAGCAGGTGATGAAACGGATGGAGAACCACTGAATTCAAGCCCTCATTCGCCGACGTTCGAAAGCTATGGCGGGACAAAATGTCCGAAGTTTTGAACTCCAATACCCACACAGGGCTTTATCGCGTGATGCGCCGGCTGATCGGGCTCGCGCTGGGATTTTATTTTCGCCGCATTGAACGGTTTCACGTGGAGCGCGTGCCGGCGAATGGCCCGGTGCTGTTCGTCTCCAATCATCCTAATTCGCTCACGGATTCGTTTGTTATTGGCGCCTCTGTTCCGCGCAAAGTGAATTTCATCGGCACCGTGCAGTTGTTTCAACTCAAACCGATGAAATGGCTGCTCACGCAATGCGGCGTGATTCCCATCAATCGCGTGAAGGACGATCCAAAAGCAATGCGCAGTGTGGCGGACACGTTTGAGGCGGTTTACCGGGTGCTCGAGCGCGGGGAAGCGGTGGGGATTTTTCCCGAGGGCGTCACCTACGACGATTCGGCAATGCGGGAAGTGAAATCCGGCGCGGCGCGGATGGCCCTGGAATTCGAGCATCGCCACGGCGAAAAAATCGGGTTGCGGGTGGTGCCCGTGGGCCTTACGTATTCCGCGAAGGAAATTTATCGCAGTAATGCACTGGTCCATTTTGGCGAACCCATCCTTGCGGCGGATTTTGTCGTGGGCTATGGAGAGCGGCGCAAGGAGTGCATTGTCCGAATGACTGAGGAAATCGAGGCGCGGATTCAGTCGTTGATTTTGCATATTCCGAAACTCGAAGAGGCGCGTGTGGTGGAGGGCGTGAAGCGGCTTTATTTTGAGCGGCTGTTGCTGGGAAACCGAACCACGCTGGAGCCCGCGCGACAAGCCAGGGAATTATTGCTGGCTCGGGAAATCGCGGATGTGGTGGACCGCGTATATCGCACGCAGCCGGAGCGCGCGGCGAAGTTCGCGGCGAAACTGGAATTTTACGAACGCTGGTGCGCCCGGCTGAAAATTTCCGACGATGCGCTCGAATTATTCCCGCAGACAAGCAAGCTGGCGGGGCAAGCCGCTGAGTGGACCTTCATCGCGATGGTCGGCGCGCCGATTGCCCTTTATGGCTGGCTGCATCGGCTGATTCCTTGCGCGCTAATTAAATGGGCCACGCACCAGTTTACTATGCCCGGTCGGCGGAAGGCGCAGACGTCCACCACGGCGATTGCCGCGGGTGCCGTCGGCTTTGGCGTGTGTTACGCGGTTTATATTACCGTCTTTCGATGGCTCTTTGGCTGGCCGGCGAGCGTCTGGTATGCGCTATCGTTGCCGGTCACTGGACTGCTCGCGCATTATTATTTGTGCGAAGTGCGCCGGCTCTGGGCGGCTGTGCAAACGACGAGTGTTCTACTGCGCGCCCCATTTGCCGCGAGGCGATTGCTCGCCATGCGAGCGGAGCTGATTAGAGAAATTGAAGCGGTGCGAACCGAAACGGCGCATGAAATTCAACCGGCTTCGTAGGGTCAAAATGATTTACGAGGAGCAATGAATGTTCAAACTCTCGTAAATCGTCTATCGTAAATCGTAAATATTAAAAATGGCGAAACCCGATTACATCGAATTGCCCACAGGCGAGAAGATTTCCATTCTGTACGAAGATCGCTCGGTGCTGGCCATCGACAAGCCGCGCGGCTGGATGCTCGTGCCGGCTTCCTGGCAAAAGACGAACCGCAATCTGCAAATGGCCCTCACGTCGTCGATTGCCGCCAAGGATTTTTGGGCGCGCTCGCGCAATTTGAAATTCCTGCGCTTTGTCCATCGGCTCGATGCGGAGACGACGGGAATTTTGTTGTTCGCCAAAAGCAACGGCGCGGTGAATACCTTCGGCGATATGTTCGAAGGCAGAAAAATGGGAAAGACGTATTTGGCCGTGGCGCACGGCGCGCCCAAAGAAAAGGAATGGGTTTGTCGCTTGAAGCTCGGCCCGGATTTGGATCAGCAGGGGAAAATGAGAGTGGACCCCCACGAAGGCAAGGATGCGGAAACCACCTTTCGCGTGCTGCAAATGGTGGGCAACGCGGCGCTCATTGAGGCGCGCCCGTTCACCGGTCGCACGCACCAGATTCGAGTTCACCTGGCGGAATCGGGCCATCCGATCGTCGGTGACGAGATGTATGGTTCGCCCGCGCGCAAGGAACTGGGTTTGCGGGCGATTGCATTGGAATACCAGGATCCTTTCACCAAGCGCAACGTGCACATTCGTGCTCCGATTGAGGAGTTTTGCCGGAAGTATGGATTCCAAGCGCCGAAGCTTTAGTGGCACGGGCGTCTCGCCGGTGCGATTCGAACCACACGGGCGAGACGTTATTCTCGCTACCGTCGTTTTCAAGCCATCGCCCATCCACGGCACTGGCGGATTCGCGAGCCACGACATTCCCGCGCGATCGCGCGTCATCGAATACCTCGGCGAGAAAATCACGAAGCGGGAATCCCTCGCGCGTTGTGAACGGAACAACGAATATATTTTTGCAATCGATGACGCGCACGACTTGGATGGGAACGTGAGTTGGAACCCGGCGCGATTTCTGAATCACAGTTGCGTGCCGAATTGCGAGGCGCAATTTATCGAGGGACGAATTTGGCTGGTGGCGATTCGCGAAATCAGGGCAGGGGAGGAGCTTACCTTCAATTACAGTTATGATTTGGAGGATTATCGTGAACATCCCTGCCATTGCGGCGCTGCAGCGTGTGTGGGCTACGTGGTGGCGGAGGAATTCTTCGAGCATGTGCGGCGGCGGGAAGTCCGGAAAAACACGTATTGACGAGAGGCGGCGGTTTGTTACAAATTGCGCCAGTCAGTTGAATAAACAGTGTTGGTGTCAGAAGACAGATTGTCCGTGAACCTTAAACGACATTTAGTGATCCTGCCGATGCAGTCCTCCACGCGGTTTTTTTAACGACACCCGTATTATGAATCCCACCCGGCTCTTCGTAGGAAACTTGTCCTATCAGACCATGGAAAATGATCTTCAAGATTATTTTGCCCAGGCTGGCGCGGTCAACTCGGTCAACCTCATGATGGACAAAATGACCGGCAAATCCCGCGGCTTTGCGTTCATTGAATTCGCCAATGCGGATGACGCGAACAAAGCCATCGAGCAGTTTCACAACAAAGACTTTCAAGGCCGCGCATTGACGGTGAATATTGCGCGCCCGCGCGAGGAACGCGCTCCGCAACAGCGCTGGAGCGGTGGGGATGGTGGCCAACGGGAGGGTGGTTACGAACGCCGCGAGCGCCGTTAAAACCCGCCGTGATCTTTTTGCCGGACTTTTGGGCTAATCGCCCGCCAGTCCGGTTTTGTTTTATTGGGTGGGGACGGCGCAGGCGCGCCATCCCTACCGGCGAAAGCCGTTTTCATGGTGACGTTTTCTTGATTTAAGAGTTTGACACTAAAAGCCTTCAAATTATCTTTGAGGACAGATATGGCCGACATTCCCTCCAATATTCCTGGCGCGCCTCACGGTGCGGAGCCGATGAAAAAATCCACCGGCAAGGTGCAACCCAAAAAAGAAACGGTGCGAATCAATTTGCCGCCGAAGCCTTCGGCGGCTCCGACCATCAAGTTGCCGACGCTTCCGCCGGGCGGACCGACCGGCCTGCCGACGATGGCACCGTCCGCCGCTGCTCCCGCCGCGGCTCCGGCGGCGCCTCGCGCCGCCGCTGCTGCTCCGTCGATTCAACGCCAGGCGCCTGCGCCCGCGCAACAGACGCGCGCCGCCGCACCGATCGCCGCGCCCGCCGCGAAGCCGGTGAGCACCATCGATAAAGTGCTCGCCATTGCGGCCGCCGTCGCCGGGCTCATTGCCGTTGGTACCACGGTTTACCTCGCATTTTTGTTCAAGGACACGGTTTAAGAAATTTAAGGATTCGTTATGGCGTCGCCGAATATCGTTGTTTTGACTCAGGACAATTTTGCGAGTGAAGTGCTTCAATCCACCACGCCCGTGCTGGTGGATTTTTGGGCGGAATGGTGCGGACCATGCAAAATGATCACGCCGGTTCTGGGTGAACTCGCCGACGAGTACGAAGGCCGCGTCAAGATTGCGAAGGTCAACATTGACGAACAACAGGGGCTCGCCGCCGAATACGGGATTCGCGCCATTCCCACATTGCTGCTTTTCGACAAAGGTCAAGTGGCGGACCAGATCGTGGGCCTGCGCAGCAAGCGCGATCTGAAAGCCAGCTTCGACCGGGTTGCGGTTTAATGCCCTTGCGGGCGTTATGCCACTCATCGTCACGCCCCGCGAACTCAACCGTCGGGCGGACTTTTATCATCAGCTACAGCAGTTAACGTCCGCTGGACTGGGCATCGTCCGCGCACTGGATCAGCTCAAGCGCAATGCTCCTTCACCCGCCTATCGCACCGCTACGCAGGAATTGCTCGGTTACATAGAGAAAGGCCAGCCGCTCGGTTTGTCCATGCGGGCGATCCCTGACTGGCTGCCGGATTTCGATGTCACGCTGATTGAAGCCGGGGAACAAAGCGGGCGCCTCGACCGTTGTTTTCGCATGCTCGGCGATTATTACGTCGAGCGCGCCAAGGTCGCCAAAAAAATCATCGGCGGTTTGGCTTACCCGGTTTTTTTGGTGCATCTCCTCGCGGCGGTCGCGGCGCTCGTTTTATTTTTCTGGTTTCCGCGGCTTTGCCTGCTGCCAATCGTTGGCTTGTTCCTGCTGTACATAATCACGTTCGTAATGATTTATGCGACGCAGAACAAGCATGGCGAAGCCTGGCGCGGGAAAGTGGAGTTTGTTCTGGATAAAATCCCGGTGATGGGAAAAGCGCGCCACCATTTGGCGCTCGGCCGGCTGTCGGCAGCGTTGGAAGCCCTCATCAGCGCGGGCGTCAGCATCATTGAAGCCTGGCAAATGGCGGCGCGAGCCAGCGGCTCCGTCGCGCTGCAAAGGACGGTGGAATCGTGGGTGCCCTCTTTGCGGGCAGGCCGGACCCCGGCCGAGATGGTGCAGGAATCCGGGGAATTCCCGGACGTTTTCACCGGCCAGTATGTCGCCGGCGAGATCAGCGGCAAGCTGGACGAAACGCTCGAGCGCCTGCGGGATTATTACCAGGAGGACGGCGGGCAAAAGGTTCGAATTCTCGCGCAGTGGATTCCCATCGGCATTTATCTGCTGGTGCTGATTGTCGGCGGCGGGTTCGTGATTTGGTTCTGGACGACTTATTTCGCCAAGGTTCAAGAGGCGGTTGGCGGATTTTGACGGCGCATTTCCCGGTCGTTTCCGCCGCCTGCCGAGCCGGTGCTTGGCGTTCCGGGGCAATGTCAGGATGCGCCGCGCGAATCCGTGCCGCCACATTGAAGCTTGCACTCGCGCCGCCAGCCAATAATTTTCTCCCGATGACACTGCAAGAAATTTTGTCTAATGAGACCCTGCGTCGCCACGAGTTCCCGGTGGCCGAAAAGAAAATTTTCCTCGGGCACGCCGGCGATTGCCCACTGCCGCGGCGTGTGGCGGATGAGGTTTCCGATTATGTGCGCCGCGCGACGACCGGCGACCAGGAACGATTTGTTTATCCGCAGATTTTGACCGACGGCCGAAAAATCATCTCGGGACTTTTAAACTGCCAGCCGGAGGAGGTTGCCTTTGTCGGCCCCACCTCGCTCGCGCTCAGTTTTGTTGCGAGCGGCCTGAAATTCCGGCGCGGGGACAACATCCTGGTTTATTTCGACGATTATCCTTCGAACGTCTATCCGTGGCTGGCGCTGGCGGAGCAGGGGGTGCAGGTGCGGTTGATGAACGCGAAGGGGCTCGGGACGATTCGCGCCATCGATGTGATGGGGCAGGTGGATGAAAACACGCGGTTGGTGGCGCTGGCTTCCTGTCATTTCATCAGCGGCTGGAGGATTGAGATTGCGAAGATTGGAAAATATTTGCGCAGTCGCGGGATTTTATTTTGCGTGGATGCGATTCAAACGCTCGGCGCGTTTCCGACGACCGTTGAGTATGTGGATTTCCTGGCGGGGGATGCGCATAAATGGCTGCTCGGGCCGTGCGGCGCGGGCATCCTGTATGTTCGGCGTGAGGTGCAGGCGCAATTGAATCCGCCGATTTATGGCTGGCACAACGTGAACAACCCGAACTTCGTGGCGCAGGAACAGATCGAGTTTCGCAACGACGCGCGCAAATACGAGGCGGGCACCTTCAACCTGCTGGGCATCGTCGGCCTGCTGGCGGGCTTGAATTTGCTCCTGGAGGTGGGCATCGAAAACATCGCCCGCGAACTGTTGCGCAAACGCAAGCTGCTGGTGCCGGCGTTGAAGGCCAAAGGCTATGCGGTGTTGAACGCCGAGGCGCCCGTGGAAAACGCCAGTGGCATCGTCTCGTTTTTTAATCCCGGCAAGGACATTGGTCCCGTGCATCAGAAACTGTGGGATGCGAACATCGTTACTTCGCTCCGGGTGGATCGAAAGGCGCAAAATTACATCCGCCTCTCACCGCATTTTTATAATACGGACGAGGAATTGAACCGCGTGTTGGAGTTGGTTTGATGGCCCGTGTATCGGTCGATTCCATCGGTGGTAGGGCGCGTGCGCGCCGACTTTAACCCGTCCACGGCTAAATAATATCCCAACCCGAAACCCGGCGCGCACGGAGGGACGCGCCCTACCGCGACTCGATAGTGATTGCCGCCTTACTTCGCGCGCAACAGCAGCACCGGCACGCTGATATTATGTTGCACGCGGCTGGCGGTGGTGCCGAAGAATAAATCGGCGAAGAATCGATGCCCGTGCGTGCTCATCGCCACGAGGTCGCATCCCTTTAGCTTGACCCATTTGACGATTTCCGTTGCGGGATCACCGTAGGCGAGTTCGACGTCGGCGCTGATTCCTTCCGCGCAAAATTCCAGGCGGATTTTTTCGAGGTAAGCGGTGTCTTCATTGATTTCTGGGCTGACGGCATCTTTTCCATAAGTGCGCGCGGCCCAGCCGTCCGCTACGTGAAACAAAACCACGCGGCTGGCACCGAGTTTGGCGAGTGGCTTCACGTGGTCGATCATCGCGCGATCGGTGCGCGTGCCGTCCAGGGTCAGCAGAATGGTTTTATACATGTTCAGCTTTTCCAGGGCTAAGGGCCGACGATCACGCTCCAGGCGGATTTAAGAGATTCGGGCAGTCCGTAAAGATCCATCGCGGTGATGAAAATTGCGCTGGTCCAGCCCCCGATCAATAAAAACCAACCGAGCTTCCACGCCCCCATTCTTTTACCGGAACTGGTGAAATGCAACAGCGGAAACATGGCAAACGGCAGTTGCAGCGCCAGCACAACCTGGCTCAGCGTGAGGAGATCGTTGACGCTGCCGTCACCGCGGATGCCGATGACGAGTATCGCCGGGATGATCGCGAGCAGCCGCGTGATGAGCCGCCGCAGCCACGGGCGTATGCGCCAGTGCATAAACCCCTCCATGACGACCTGGCCCGCGAGCGTGCCGGTAATGGTGCTGCTCTGGCCGCTGGCGAGCAGGGCGATGACAAAGAGCGCGCTTCCCGCGACGGTTCCCAACAGAGGCGCAAGGGTGAGGTAAGCAATGCGAATCCAGTCGCTATCCGGGCTGAACGTCACCACTTCACCGCCGGCGGTGGTCACGCTGGTTTTGCCGTAAAAAACCAGGGCCGCGAGCACCATGATGGCCGCGTTCACCAGAAACGCGATGGTCAGGGCAACGACGGAATCGATGGTGTTAAATCGGATTGCGCCGCGAATGGACGCCTCGTCTTTCTGAAACTTGCGGCTTTGCACCAGGGCGGAGTGTAAATACAGATTGTGCGGCATCACCGTCGCGCCAATGATTCCGATGGCGATGAAGATCATTCCCGGTTTGCCCAGGCTCGGGGTGATCAGCGCGTGGCCCATCTCGAGCAGGTCGGGTCGCGTTTGTGGCAGGACGAAAATCTCGATGAGGTAACAAACGGAAATCGTGGCCACCAACACCAGGACGACCGCTTCGATGGCCCGCATTCCGAACCGTTGCAACGCGAGCAGTAAGAGCACGTCCAGCCCCGTGATCACAACGGCCCACAGAAGGGGAATGTGGAACATGAGGTTGAGCGCGACGGCACTGCCGAGAACCTCGGCGAGATCGCACGCGCCAATGGCCATTTCGCAGAACAGCCAATTTGGCCAACGCGCCCAGCGCGGATACCAATCGCGGCAGCATTGGGCCAGGTCTTTTCCGGTCACGACGCCCAGCCGCGCGGAAATGACCTGCATGAAGATGGCCATGATGCTGGCAAGGGCGACGACCCACAGGAGTCCATATTTGAATTGCGATCCCGCGGCCAGATCCGTGCCCCAATTTCCCGGATCCATGTAACCGACGCTGATCAAAATCGCCGGGCCCACAAATGCACGCCATTGCTTCCAAAAACCAGCTTGGCTTCCTGGCACACTCACGCTGCCGTGCATGCCTTCCAGCGAGACGTGATCCTGCTCGGAAGCGCTATTGGCCTCCGCTGGTGACTGATTCGGCGGGTGTGGAAGCGATTCCATCGTCAGGAATAAATTCCACCCTCGGTTCGGCCGACCGAAAACGACCGCAATATGTCCGTGGTTAGTGGCATTGAAAAGTGATTCCACGGATAACCTGCCATATTCCAAGTTTTGGTCAACTATAAAAGTTAGACTAATCTAATTCGCTTGGAAATTGTGCCGCGCGGAATTGAATTGTAAGCTGGGTCATGCGACCAACGGATATTCAGCAGATCGGCGGCGAACTGGCCGTGAAATGGGATGATGGCGGCGAGACGTTCGTTTCACTGGAGACGCTGCGGCGGTATTGCCCGTGCGCGGGATGCAAAGGCGAGGTGGACATCATGGGAAATGTTTATAAGAACCCGACGAAGCCGCTCACGACCGATGCCTTCAGGCTGGTAAGAATCACGAACGTGGGTGGATATGCCGTGCAACCGGTTTGGGCGGATGGTCATTCCACGGGGATTTATTCCTTTGAATATCTGAAACGGGTGGGGGACATCGGGAAAAGTTAAAACGTCGGAAACCTCGAGTACACAAAAAAACCACCCGCCGAAGCGGGTGGTTTGCGCGGTGAAAGCCCGGTTAAGGAATGAAGGGCGTCAGGAACGCATCAAACCCGATCAGAGCCGTATTGTCGACGCTGTCGCCGATGGTTTTGGCACCAATGGCATTGCGTGTGTTGGTGAATTTGCCAACGCTGGCGCGGCTCATATGCAAGGTGTCGGGCGCCGCGTGGATACCGATCTCGCTGACGACAAAACCGATTCTTTTGTTTGCGGAAATCAGGCAAAAACTGCTGTTCTCATTGTAGGAATACGTGGGGCCCTGTCCGTTCATCCCGTAAGCATTCAGAATTATCGTCGGCGTCAATTTAAATATCTCCGCGGACTTGTTCCCATTTTGCTTCTTGGTACCGGTCCAAAAGTAGGCGCCATCCAGCGGGACGTTGCTAGGGATCGCTATCGGAGCCAGGGGTACGCCGCGGATGGTGATTTTTCCGAAACTGGACATGCCGGTCAGCGTCAACCGCTTGCCGAACACGACTTTTCCGACGAAACTCACATTATTCGTCGTCGCAATGAAGCCGAGCGTGAAGTTGGTGTTAATAAACGTCAGGTTGGTGGTTCCGGTTTCGCCGTCAAACCCGGTCCAGGCGACGTTCGTCGTGAGGATGGCATTGGTGGCGCAAACACTAAAAGGAAACGATTGAAAGCTGCCGTTAGTGAGATGAACCGAAAAATTCGTGCTGTAGCACGATTCAAAGTAGTTCGTGATCGTACCGGTCGCGTTTAACGTGGTATAAAAGGATCCGACGACCTGGCCCTTGCTGTTATAGAACCAGTTTCCGCGATGTTCCCGGCTGTCGATGAGCCAGTCGTTGGCGCCGCCATTATCGGCAACCGGGCCGGAGGAGCCATTGATAAATCCCCCGCCAAACAGGTTCGTGACCGAATTGCCTGACGAATTGCCTGACGAATCGTTGCGGCTGCTGCCGCCGCCTTCCGACCGGCTGCTGGCATCGGGGCTCGTCCCCCGGTGGCCCGCCTGGGCGAAGAAGCCTTCGAAAGTGCGGAATCCACTGTTCGTGTCCACGTCGTCGGTGAACTTAAGGAAGATAATTCCTGTTTGGCCGGGGCCGTCCATAGTGCAATCCCACTGGCCTACCGGGGTCACGGGGACAATGACGGCCCGCGCTGCCGGCGCCGTGAGCGCCAGCAGAGTCGATGACGCCAGCCCGATGAGGCGGAGAGTATAATTGGCAAATGCTTTCATATTAAAAATAGTTGGCCAATTATTGTTTCGTGGCATAACCGCCATGAACCACACTGTGCCAATCCACCGGTTTCCCGCTATCCCAAGCCGACCACTGCTTGTCTTCGATGCTTCCCATCGGGGTCTTGAGGAACGTGCTTTTGGTCGGTTGATAATCCTCGTCCACTACGATCGTGGGGGTGATGAATACGAGCAAATTGTTGCGTTGGCGGGATTTGGAATCGCTGCGGAACGCACGGCCGAGGCCCGGGATGTCTCCCAAAATGGGGACCTTGGTGTTCGAGGTGCGGGTATCGTCCTGCACGAGACCGCCCAACACGAGGGTATGGCCGCTGGGAACCATGACCTGGGTTTCAATTTTTCGAACGTCATATTCGTCTGCCTGGGAGGTCGAGCCATTGACGACTTTCGTGACGGTGTCAAACACGCGCGACACTTCGGGAGCGACCGAGAGGTTGACGAAATTGTCCGCCGAGATGCGCGGGGTGACGTGAAGAATGATGCCCAGGTTCGTATAAGTGATTTGCGAACCGCCAGTGGTGTTCGCCGTGCCGGCCGTGACGTTGATGATCGGGGTGGCGCGCGTGACGGACAGTATGGCGGGTTCGTTATCCAGCGTTACCGTGCGCGGGGCCGAGATCACCCGGGCTTCCGAATTTTGATTGATGAACGAGAACACCGCGTTCAGGCCATCCGCATCGAGAAACGCCGTTGCGGGATTAAAGCCTTTCGCCGTGTCGATGAGCATTTTGGGGAACTGCTCGGTGAGCGACCGGTTCGCTTCGCCCGACACGATGGTTCCCTGGGGCGCGTTCAGATTGTTTCCGAAAGCCAGATGTTGGGCCTGTAATGTGCCGGTCCAGTCCAAACCTTTGACGCTGCTAGGATTCATCGAGGTTTCAAGCAGGCGCGCTTCGATGAGCACTTGTTTATTGGGCGTGTCGAGGGTGGCGACCATTTTGTCAATTGACTCGATTTCTTTTTCGGTTGCGAGGACGACCAGTTGGCTGGTGCGGACATCGCCCATCACTTTGCTGCGTTTGTCCACCAGGACGGTGCCTGCCGCCGCGATCATGTTGCTGGGGCTCGCATATTTGAGCTGGATGATTTTGTTAAGGAGAGGATCCGGCATGGCTGGATCCCGGACAGTGATGCGGGCGATTTTGGTCTTGGGATCCTCCACCAATTGCAGGCTGTAGGTGGTCAGCAGGGTGGTCAGAGCCTGTTCCGCTGTCACTTTTTCCCAACGGATGGAAATATTCGGGACAATCTGCCGGCCGTCCGCGCCGGTGGGTCCGAAGACGACTTTCGGATCGAGGATGTAGTTGATTCCCGCCTGGCGGGCCAGATTTTTGATTGCGTCCGTTAATGGGACTTCATCCATGACAATGGTCGGAATGACTACGCCATCCGGTTCCGCGTTGGTGACGACAACGGGTGCGGCGGCGACATCTGTCACCGGAGCCGCCGGAGCGGCTGCGGGAGCGGCAACTGGCGCGGCTGTCGGAGCAGCAACCGGTGCGACTGCCGCGGTGTCGGTCGCGGCTGAATTTGTGGTCACCACGACGTTCGCCGGTGCGACTGCGGGTGCCGGCGCGGCAGCCGGAGGATTTGTCGACAAGTCAATTGGCGCGTATACCGGCTGGCCGAAGGAGGTTGCAGGTCCAACGGCGACCAAACACAAGGCCGCCAGGCCGCAGGTTGAAATAGTTTTCAGATGACTCGTTTTCATTTCGTTTTTATTTCTCTGAGTTAGACCGGCAATTTTTATCGTTTTTTATTGAGCAAACACGGTGCCAACCGGATGATTCGAATTTGGTCGGCCTCCTCGCTTTGTTTTTCAGGCACTTGTTGTCCAGCAATAAGACGAGCGGAGCCAAATCGAACCTAAATCTCTTCAAAAATCGGAGCGCAGGCGCAATTCACGGCGTTCCCCCCCAACCTCTACGATTGCGGAATTGGTCGTTATGTCCACGCAATGGACGAGGAGCCTTCCGCAATCAGTCATGATTTCAGCATCTTCACCACGCGACATCGTGCGTCCGTTCACCATGGCAAACGGGTTCGCCGGCGTCCCCGACAAGCCTTTCAGGGCCAGGCAGTCGGTGCCGGTTGGCTTGCTGGGTTTCGACGCGGTCAGCGCGGATTCAGAAGGCGCCCATAGCCGGCTGGAATTCGGAAAAAACGGGTCGCAGCCTTCGCTTTTGCTGGTGGGGACGGTAAAGACGGACTGCGGAACGGCATTGCTGGAGTTGGCGGTGCTCGAGGCCGCCCCCGCCAGGGCGGCGAGGGGAGAGAAGTTCACGGCCAGCGTGGCGATGGTGAGGCAGAAGTAAAAGGAGGTTTTCATGGGTTGCTGGTGGAATGGGTTCCGCTGCTCGCGACAAGTGAAACGATGTCCATCCTGAACGCCAATTTTTCCCTGGTCTCGGGGCCAGTAACCGCCGCCGGCGAAAGGTCAAGGTTCAGGATGCGCGACGTCGGGAATTGGTTTTCGAAATCGGCCACAAATTTTCCCAGGTCGTGGTAGTGGGCTGTGCCGGAAATGGAGACTGACACCTGGCGGTAGGGGAACCGGGGTAAAAGATTGACCGGCGTATCACTGCCGCTGGGTGTGAATTGGCTGATTTGCACATCGTAATTCGTCTTGAATTTACGAATCGTATCCACCATCGAAAGGTAGAGGTCTCCGGAAGGCATATTCTGCTCCGCCTGCGCGAGTTCATTGCTGACGGCCGCCAGTTCGAGTTCAGCCTTTTTGCTGTTCTTAATCGTGTCGCCGATTTGGTCCAGCTTTTTCGAATCGTCCTGCTTTTTTGCCGCCAGAGTGCGCAGGTCTTCCTGCTGGGTGCGGATGAGGCTGAACCAGATGCCGATGATGACGGCCAGCACGACAATGATGACCAAAACCAGTTGGCTGCGTTTTTCTTTTGAAATCTTGTTCATCGTGTTTTGTCCGGGAGGCGGGCTTCCAGAGTAAAGGCGACATACGGCCGCCCATCCTGGTCGGCCTGGGGTGTCAAAGAGGTGGTTAACCGGAAATCATTGGTCCCGTTTTTGATCAGCGAGTGAAGGAACGTATTCTTGGACAACGCGGATTGGTAACGGCCGATGGAATCACCCGGGACCAAGCCGGCATCTTTGGCGGTGATGATGAGCGCTATTTTTTCGGTGGCGGTCGCCGGTTTCGTTGGCGTTGCGGGCGCCGCCGGCGCGCCTTCGGCACCCGGAGCAGCGGTGTCGGCCTTGGTTCCCGCGAATAAAACGTAGCTTTGATCGATTCGGAAGTGGGTTAACTGCACATCGTCCACGGCGCTTTTTTGCAGGACTTCCATCAGGTTGCCGATGAGGAAACGATTAGTGGAAAGTTCGTGCAGCGCCTGGAGTTTTTTGCGTGTGTTCAGGAGGTTTTGCTCGTTGTCCAGCACCTGCCGGTAATCTTTCGAGCCGGATTGAATCCGTTGGTCGAGGGTCGCGAGGTCGCCTTTTGAGCTGATCCTCTCCACCATCAACGACGTGACCCACACCAGCATCATGGCCGCCAGGCCCGCGCCTGCCAGGATGGCCCGCTTCACGGGATCGCGGCGGCGAAGGTCCTCGATCGACTGCATCTCAGCCAGGAGATTTATTCTGATTGGCATAATCAAATGGCGGTTAACGCCGTGCCGACCGCCACGGAAAGCAGCGGGGCGATTTGTTCAATATCGGCGCTCTGCGCCGGGGAAAGGGCCAGTTGGATTCCGGCCAACGGGTTCCAGGTCTTTAATTCAATTCCGATTTCCCGCCGGAGGGCTTGCACGATGAAATCCGAGCGCGAGGAACGGCCGGAGACGTAAATCTCGGAAAGCGTCCTTTCGTGCTGATGTTCAAAAAAATCGATGGACGCGCGCAATTCGCGGGCGAGCGGGGAAATCAATACTTCCAATTGCGTCTCCACCTCGGTCGGCATGCCCACTTTGATTCCTTCGGCTTCCGCATACGCGATGTTCATCGCCTCGGAAAGGCCGCTGGTGAGGCGATCCCCGCCGATGCTGACCACACGATTCAGGACCAGTTGCCCTTCCTGCAAAATGGAGATCGAGGAAGACCGAAAGCCGATATCGACCAGCGCCGCGGTTTGACCTGAAAAAATTTCAGGCATCGCCAGTTCGAAGGCGTTCACCGGTCCCAGGATGCTCGGAATGATGTGATCGGGAATCAGGCCCGCTTTTCTTGCGGCACCGACATAGTTCGCGATGATCTGGCTTTTTACCCCCGCAACCAGCACCGTGGATTTCGTCTGGGCGTCCTTGGAGGCGGCCGCGTTTTTTTGCGACCCGTTTCCGGAATAAGAATCGAACACGTATCCGGTCAGATCCTGCTGCAGATAAACTCGCGGATTGTTCTTGAGAATCAACCGGATGTCCTCCGGCGGCATGGCGGGCATTTCCACCTGACGAACCAGGGCGTCTTCCACGCCGACGGTCAGGGCCACCGGTTTCCCTTTGACCTGCATCGTTTGGACGATCGCGCAGAGGTGCTCCGTCAGCAAATCCTCGGAAATGTGTTTTTCAAAAATCGGTGTGTCCAGGATGGCGTAGTTGCTGAGCGCGAACCCATTGCCGCGCCGCTGGAGGAGAACAGCTTTCGTGCTGCGCGCGCCCAGATCCACCGCCAGCATCTGGTCGCGCTTTTTCCTGGAATCTTTTTTTATGAATGGCAAGGCCATGTTGTCCTAATGATTTTCAAATTCCATCCGTATCTGTCCGATTCGCGGACACCCGAACGCGAATCTCAAATCGTCAACCACTGAATAGCATCCGGCGGGCCACGCCTTCAGCGATAAGGATAAATCTTTGGGGAAAACGCGCTAACTGAAGTCCGGCAGGGGAATGATGACCAGCTTTCCGCTCTCATTGTTCTGAACACTGGAGAGCAGACAATCGAAGTAAATCTGTGCATCCTTGAAGGTGGCGCTGCGAGCGGTGAGGGTGAATTCCAGGATGCCGGCGGCCGAAGGGATGAAAACGACGCGGGCCGATTGGACGGTGCCGGTGGAGCTCGACCATTCAAGAGTGAAAGCCGGGCCGGAATGATTTGCCACCAAAGTGGTTGATTCCTGGGTAATTCTTGCCCCCGGATAATGATTCAGGGCCTCCGTTTTGAAGAAACTCGCTTCAGAGCCGGCTTCCGCCAAAGTGATCACCCGGACGGTCATGAAGTAGCCACGCTCCGGTTCGGTCAGCACGATCTTGTCCGCTCTGGCCGCGTTCATTTGAAAACCGCCTGGAATCATGAATGCGATTTGATTGGTGCCAATATCCAAAAAAGCCCGTTGTATCTGTTGAATCCCCACAGTTTCACCGCTCCGCATCGACACTTTGAAGGCCGACTTGTTTGTGGCAGTCATGGAGCCCTCATTGGGCGTCCCGTCCGCCGAGGCGCGCATCGCCGAAAGCAGGACGGCGAGCGCCCACGCGCCGAGAATTTGTTTATGGTGTGACATTGTAGGTGACTGTGTTTGGGGGTGGCGTGGCCCAACTGTAGCGCAAGGCGACCAGCGCGCACGGAATACCTGGAGGCACCTTGGTCGGATCAGAAAAATTCAGGTCGTAGGAGAATTTTCGAGTGGGTGGGGTATAGTAGGGGCCCGGGTTTAGAAATTGCCCGATGGCGTTCGAGCTGTTGTAAAGATTGATGATGGAGGTATTAATGGTCAATGTGGTGCCGCTCCAGTCCTCCAGCAGGCGCGGCAGGTTATGGACCCCGCCGCTGAAATGCATCGAATCCGAGCCGGTGGAGGGGACAACGCCGGTCAAAATAGCGGCGTTGATTGTGTCCGCAGCGGCATTCCACGCGGCCGAGCCGGTCGAGTAAGTGGTGGTAAGACTGTTCCTATCACTCCAGTTGGTCGAGAGGATAGTCAAGGCATCGGACATCAGAGCACACGGCACCGTTCCGGAAATAGTATTCGAGGTGTTCAGGAGGGCGGGGTTCGTCTGGTTGTAAATTCCCCAGACGTACAAGGGATTCGGCGTGGCCACACTGAAACCGGCCCCACCATTCGCCGGCGGAGAGACGCCGTTCGTGAGGCGTACGACGTTCAATTTTTTGCCACCCAAGGGGGACGTATTGCGAACATCGTTGACGAAGAGAATCGTGGGATAACCGCTCGAACCATTCGCGGGAAACTTTCCGACCACCGGGCTGGAGCTGTTGGTGAGCCATGCCTTGTATTGGCCTACATCAATCTGGGTGGTGATATTGGTCTTTTTCTCGCGTCCGTCATAGAAAATGTTGGTTAGCGACAGGAACGGCAGGTTTGTGCTGAGAAAAACGGGGGAGGGGTTGGTGTAGTTTTGAATCGTTGGAATCGTGTCGGCCCCGGGAACGTCGGCGGAGGTGGGCGCCTTTTGAACCTGCACGGAAACGACCACGTTCGTCGTGTAAGGGTCTGTCGAGCTGAGGTTGCTGACGGTCAGGATGACCTGGGCTTCGTTATACAAACGTTGCTGCCCTACGATCGTGGAGGAGTCATTCGTGGCAGGCACCTCAATCAAGACGTGAGTGTTGGTCATCGGGAGCGAGATTTGAATCGCCGCCAAATGGTTGATGAAGTTGGTCGGCCCATTGAAGGTCGTGTTCCAAGTGCTGTTGTAATTGGTCACATCCGCCCCGGTCGCCCAATGCGCGCCGTTATTATCGGGTGCTTCGACGATACCCCCAGCCGTCACCGTGGTGTTAAACGTCAAATGAGCGCCTGTCCCAACGTAGATATTCGTATTGCTATGAACCGCGCCATTGACCGTCATGTCGGCGCACGTGCTGAATTCCAGCAAACCATTGTAGAAAATCGCGAAAGCGGTGAGCGGAACCAGGGCGAGCATCACATCTTCCTGCGCTGTGCCCGTGACCCCCGAAGTTCCTCGTTTCGGTTTTGCGTTCGACACAATCCGATAGATCGGGGCCAGGGCAGTTGTTCGGTTGGAATAGGAAATGGGCAGAGGGCCGGTGTAAGTGGCGATTTTCTGCACGTAGGTTTGGTCGGGGTTGTTCTGGCCGTCAGAATATGTGAAATTTGTCCAATAGGGATCCTGGATGGCCTTCGGAATCGTATGGCGGTAGCTGTCAAGGTTGTTTGCGACAATGGCCAGGCCGCCGCCGGATTGGAAATCAAATTGCATGCGGGTAAATACCATCTCCATCGCCGCTTCGGCCGCGTTTTGCGAGTTCATCATGTCGACGGCGCGGCTGTTCATCCGGGCGACCCCGAACGTGCGAGTGAGTGTGCCGCCGAGGATCATTGCGGCAACCGCCGCCATGATCAGCACGATCATCAGCGCGTACGCTGAACGTGAAACAGAATTGATTTTAATTTTCATTTGCCTCCGGGAACATGGGGTGCCGCTCTAAAATCCAGGACGTAACGGTCGTAAAAACAACCGCCATTGGTGCCGACGTGGGTAAGGGGATACTGGTATTCGCAAAAATCCAGCATGAAGTGAACGACGTCCTTATTATCCACCCCCGTTTGCACTATTCCGTAGTAATTCTCGATAGAAAAAGTGCAGCTATTTTGAAGATTTGTGGCGATCACGATTGGCCCGGCGTCGCCCGTATGACGCCGTTTCAGCGTCCACGTTCCGGAAGGGCCGTTGGTGTCGAAATAATAGGTGATGTTAGTGCTGGTGTCGGAGAGCAGGAAAATGCGGAGGGCGTTCCCCGATAGTAGATTCGTTCCGTTGGTAATTGGCGTAAAGGTTCCTGCACCGGTGTCGTAGTTCCCAACCGAGTGGGAGTTCGCACTGCGTATGTCGCGTGCGACTCGCTCGAAGGTGCGGCGGGATTCATCACTCGCTCCGAGTTTGCTCTGGGCGAGTTGATCCGCCCTCATCCCGAAGAGGAAGGCGGACATCAGGGCGGCAATCGCAAATCCGAAAATCGCCATCGTGATCATCATCTCGATCAGGGTCAGGCCACGGAGGCCCGCATGGGATTTGCGTCGGGGCGCAGCGTGATGGGAGGTGATACTCATGAAGCCTTAATTTGCGGTGAGGTCGGCCGGATCTTTGTTGTCGGGCGCCAACAGAGCACAAACGGTGTTGGTGTAGAGCTTGGAATGTGCGAATTTGAAAGCCCAGACGGTATCCACCCGCACCATCGTGAGAAGGCCGTTCGTAGATGGCACCGGCTTGACGGTTACGAAATTCGTGGCGCGCAGATAGTTGGTGCCATTTGAGGGCAGATCAAGATTGGTCCAGGTATACCCGGTCAGGGTTTGGGCGGTGTAGTTGGATCCCAGCAGGTTAAGGGAATAGATCTGGTTGATTGACTGGACAGGATCCCACTGCGCGGCCCGTGCCTGTTCGAGTTGTTTGATCGAGAGAGCTTCCGCAGCCAGGGAGTAACCCGTCCACTCGGCGCGATAGGCCGCCTGGTTGTATGCGATGATGATGCTCGCGAAAACCAACGCCACAATGGCCAGGGCAATGACCACCTCCGCCAAAGTGAAGCCGCGTCTTCCGGGAGCCGCTATTGATACCTGCAATCGCATAGTTTGATCCAACGTTTAACAAGTGTAAAAAGCAATTCCCTTGCCATAACCGACCAGAGTTGTCCCTTCCTTTCACCACGATAGGAAGAATGAAACGTCTATAATCCCAGAAGAATTCGCTTTCTGTCCGCCCGTCGTGAGGAGTTCTGTCTATAAAACAGAGGCTAACGAACGAAAATGAGGCACTTCGGTTTTGCCGTTGGAGGGCTGGCCCAGCCTATGCCAGCAAGCGCGCCCGCGCCTGAAATTCATTCAGGAACACCTGTAGTAGTTGCGTGGTGCGTCCCCGCCACATCGCCCCGATGATCACCGGGGGGAAACCTGGCAGTGGCAAGGCGAGGACATTTTCCGAAAGCGCTTTTTTAGGGATGGCGACCGAAACGCCGATGCCCAGCCCGTTGGCTACGTACGTTTCAACGAGGTCCGCCGAACTCGCTTCGATGCTGGGGAACCAATCCACGCCGAGTTCAGTCAGTTTTTCCTGAAACTGTTTGCAGAGCAGCTCGCCGGGCGGCAGGCAAATCAGCGGCTCCACGATTTTGTCCCGTTTCCAGAGTTGTTCCGCCGAAGTGATGCCGCTGCTTTTGTCCACCAGCAGCACCATCGGCAGTTCCAGTAATTCACGCGTGTGAATTCCGGGGGCGACCTTTTTTTCCAGCAGCGTGACCGCCAGGTCGATTTCCTCTTTGGTGAGCAGGTTTTCCAGATGGGCCGGGTAGCCCTCGCGCAGGGAAATTTTGAGCGTCGGGAATTTCTTTCGCAAGTCCCGCAGCAGGCTCGGCAAATGATCCCGCAGGATGATGGACGAAGCGCCAATCCGGATATGCCGCGCCTCTCCGCCCTGCATTTCCGAGGTGATTTTTTCGATGTTCGAAAAAAATGGGAAAATGAATTTGTAGAGCTTCTCCCCGTCCGGCGTGAGCGAGAAGGGGCGGCGGTGAAACAGGGTGACGCCCAGGTGCTCCTCCAGTTGCGCGACTTGCCCGCTGATGGCCGGTTGCTGAATGCCGTAGGGAATATTCCGTACCGCCTCCATGATCCCGCCATGGCGCGCGACGTAATAGAACAATTCCAGGTGGTGGACGTTCATAGGTTCAAATCCTGTTTGAGTGGTATCAAATAAGTTTCGCGGGGGGAAGAAACAATTCGCGGAGCGCGGAATCTAATCCGCGAGTAAAATGACGAATGACGAATGACAAATGGTCCACAAAGGGCGCCCGGTCCATTCGTCATTTGACATTGTTAATTCGAAACTCGCGGGATGAATCCCGCGCTCCATTTCAAAACTCACACGGCGCATTCACCGCTTCAGCCAGTCGCCGTAGGAAGGTCTCGCGCGGGATCGTTTCGCCGCCCATTTGCCGGGTCACGGGCGTGAGCATTTGGATGTCCAGCAGGCGAAAGTCGCGTTTGCGCAGGTGCTCCACCAGATGGCACAACGCCACCTTCGAGGCGTTGTTGGCGCGATGAAACATGGATTCGCCGGCGAAAAATGCACCGATGGCCACCCCGTAGATGCCTCCGGCCAATTCCCCTTCGCGCCAGCATTCAAGGCTGTGGGCGTAACCCCGCTCGTGCAGCCGCGTGTAGGCATCGATAAACTCCGCCGTAATCCAAGTCTCCGAACGGCCCGGCGCGCGAGCGGCGCAGTTCTCGATCACTTGCGGGAAGGCGCGATCGATCGTCACCTGGAAAATTCCCTGGCGCAGGATTTTTTTGAGGCTTTCACCCACGTGCAATTTGTCCAGTTCCAAGATCGCCCGCGGGTCCGGCGACCACCACGAGATCGGGGAAACGGTCCACGGAAAAATGCCACTGCGATACGCCAGGATCAATCGATCCACCGACAAATCCCCGCCAATGCCGACCAGCCCCTTGGAATTCGCGAGGCGCGGATCGGGAAATTTCAAGGCCTCATTAATAACGGCGATGGACATGGTGAATCCCTTCAATGCCGACGTTCCATGAACCTGGCAGCAGCGGACGTGAGTCCGCTCCATCTGGAAGTCAGAGCCCCCTCGCGCCGGCTGCCACAACTTTGATTTGGAGCCTTCACGAACTTAGGCTAATCGCTTCAAGCAACTGCGATTCAAACATGCAGGCGAGGTCCATGGCGACGATGAAGCGCGCATGTTTGCTGATGGGTGAGAACCGCGGACGTTGTTCGGGTGAACCTATTAGGACCCAGTTGCCCACATGAACGTCGTTCAATACCTGCAATACCCATTCAATTTCGGATGCCATCAAGATCATCTCGATGGCATCGCCGGACTTCCGAAATCGGCCGGGGTTCGTCAATAGATCCTCCACCCGCTTCTTATTTTCGCTCCGTTGCTCCGCGAGCGCTTCATCGAGGAGATGCTGATTGGCTTTGTCCGCCGTCGAAGATTTGCTTAACACCTGATGCGTTGGTGGAATGACTGGATAGAGTCGAAGGACAATCTCCAACAGGTCCTTTTCCCGTGGGATGAGCTGAAAGAAAAAACGGTCGTTCTCGACGCGGAGAAGCTTCACTCGTCGCGCTCCATGGTGGCGTGCAGGCTGTATTTTTGAAGTTGATGCACGTAATGTTCGGCTTTTTCGAGACTCTCGCGGACCAGGACGCTCTTGCCGAGATTATGGACTTGTTTCATGTGAAGCTCGGCTTTTGGCCGCTGCCAGGCAAAGACGGTCTGGAAAACGTGCGTCACATAATCCATCAGGTTCACCGGGTCATTCCAACAAACGACGAGGTAACCAGGCTCTTTCGCGGACTCCGACTTCGATTTTTCGTCGCGCTCAATATCCGGGATTACTTCAGGCATTGCTGTGTCAGCCATGGGGGAAAGTTAGGGCAAAAAGGCCGGTTCGCCAAGGGGTTCGATAACTCCTTTGTTCCTCCCCCGTCCTCGTTGTCGTCATCGTCCTCGAATTGAGTGGGTGAAAATGACGAGGAATAAATAAAAGTCTCACATAGGACGCTGAGGAATAGATTGCTTTTTCCCCGTGAATCAGGGATTTCTGAACAGTTCTTGCTGCAATGGGTCCAAGTTATGCTATTATTCTCAAATTGAATGCTATGATTTGCAAGTTTGGCAGGGTTGCCCTGCTCCTCGCCTTTTGTTTTACTTTTTCACCCCGACTGAACGCCGCCGGAACTCCGGCTGCGGGAGTTGGCGCCACGGATTCGACCTTTTCGCAACTGAAACCGGCGCCGGAGGCGGGCAAAATCGCGTTCGTCACCGCTTACATGCTCGAGAATCTCGAATACATGCAGCACGAATTCGATCCCATGATTTCGGCCAGGGTTTTTGATGCCTATCTCAACGCGCTGGATCCTCAGCACCTGCACTTTTTGCAGTCGGATTTGAACGAGTTCGCGGGGTATCGCACCAACCTGGCCCGGATGACCATGCAGGAGACCGGCGTGGCGGACACGCGGCCCGCATATGAGATTTTTTACCGTTACATGGATCGGCTCCGACAGCATGCCGCCTACGTTGACGAGTTGTTGAAAACGGAAAAATTTAATTTCACCGCGAATGACCGGGTGCTGTTGAATCGGCATGATTCGCCTTATCCAAAGGACCTCGACGCGGCGAAATTAATTTGGCGGCAACGACTGCGCTACGAGTACTTGATGGAGAAAATCAGCCGGGAAACGCTAAAGACCAACGCGCTGGCCGTTACCTTCAAGCTGGAAAAACTCGACGGCACCAACGTGGTCGGAGCGACCAACCAGGTGGTGGAAAAATCCGGCCCTCCCAAGACCATACAAGAGGAAATTGTGGAGACGCTCGGGAAAAACTACCGCCGCACCATCAAGATGTTCCAGGAGAACGACACTTACGATATTTTGAACCGATACCTGGAATCGTTCGCGCGCGCGTATGATCCGCATTCGGATTATCAAGGAAAAGACGAGTATGACGATTTTGCCATGCAGATGAACCTGTCGCTGACGGGCATCGGTGCGGTCCTGAAATCCGAAGACGGATATTGCAAGATCGATGATTTGATGGATGGCCCCGCCAAGACGAGCCATCAAATTCATGCCAATGATCGGATTGTGGCCGTGGCACAGAGCAACCAGCCCCCGGTTGAGATTGTTGAAATGCCGCTGACGAAGGCGGTGCGGCTGATTCGCGGGCCCAAAGGGACCGAAGTGCGGTTGACCATCATTCCCGCCGGCGCGCCGGATTCCGTGCGCCAGATCGTGATCCTGACACGTGACGAAATCAAATTGGAAAACAGTGAGGCCAAGGGGAAAATCTTTGACGTGCCGGGCCCCAAAGACACGACCACGCGGCTGGGCTTGATTGATTTGCCGTCCTTTTACGCAACCATCGATTCGACCGCCAATCCGACGCCCAGAAGCACCACGGCGGATGTCGCGCAATTGCTGAAAAAATTCCGTAAAGAAAATGTATCGGGCGTGATTCTTGATCTTCGCCGTAATGGCGGCGGTTCGCTGGAGGAAGCCATTCGGCTGGCCGGATTGTTCATCAAGGAGGGGCCCGTCGTGCAAATCAAACGTGCCGGCCCGAAAGGCGGAATCGAAGTTCTCGAGGACACCGACCCTTCCGTGGCGTACGATGGCCCGCTGATTGTGCTCACCAGCAAATTCAGCGCGTCGGCTTCGGAGATCGTGGCGGGTGCGTTGCAGGATTATGGACGCGCTTTGATCGTGGGTGACACGTCCACGTTTGGCAAGGGCACGGCCCAGCAAATTTATTATTTATCGCGGCTCCCCACGTTTTCCGATTCGACCCATGATCCCGGCACGTTGAAATTGACCAACAGCAAATTTTATCGGGCCAGCGGCGCGTCCACGGAAAACAAAGGCGTCCTGGCGGATATTGCCCTCCCGTCGCTTTGGAGTGATTCCCCGGAAATCGGCGAGACCGCCCTGGATAACCATTTTGAGTACGACACCATCAAGAGTTCTCATTACGACAAGGTGGACATGGTCCAGGCGGAAATGCCGGAGTTGCTCCGACGTTCAATTCAGCGAACGGCCACTAACAAGGAATTTGCCTATCTCCGCGAAGACATCGAGCGCATACACAAGCAGCACGAGGACAAAACGGTTTCGCTGAATGAAAAAGAGCAGTTGGCGGATCGCGCTCGGATTATTGCGGAGCATCAGCAGCGCGAAAAGGAACGCGCCGCGATGAAATTGGACCAGCCGAAGGTCTATGATTTAACGGTGGCGCAGGCCAATGAACCTGGGCTTCCGCCGCCGGCCAAGCCGACCAACGAAGTCTCAACCGCGGAAGGCAACCTGGATCCCCTGACCGAAGCCGCGCCGAGCGGACGGGATGAATTAACCGAAGCGCTAAGCGCTGAATCCTTGCACGCCGAAGCGGCTGGTCTGCAGGAAGCCAAGAGTATCCTGCTGGATTACATTGCGCTCCTGAAGGATCGCACCAATAAGACTGCTACGCCGATGTTGGCGAAGTGAGGGCGGGGAAAAGTGACCAAACGTGCTGGGAGCGGGGTAAGATGTCACGGCGAACGCATCTAAATTTTATTAACACCGTGGCTTCAGCCCGGTGTTGTGGGATAGGGCATCCACTTTTAACCGTTTTAAACGGCTTTTGACTGGCCGGCCAGAAGCGGTTGAAACCGCTGAAGAGTCGTTTAGTCATTGTTTACACCGCTGAAGCCACGGTGTTAGTGAGAAGCTCGAAGACAAAGGAATTTAGATGCGTTTGCCATCCCAGGTAAGCCATTAACAATTGACAATTCCGGCATGCGGATGCAGTTTTGCCACAGAGCCGAAACCTATGAAACACCTCATAATCGCCATAGCGGCCTTGGTTTCCCTTTCCGCCAGCGGGCAAATCGGCGTCGACGCCATTGCCAAACAACGTGCCCGCGACGTTGCCAACCAAAATAATAATCGCAGCATCGAACCACCGGCGCCGGGCGGGGCTCCCGGGGCGCAGGCGAGGCCGCGTCCGGCTCAGCCTGCCGTGACTGCCACGCCATTGACCGCATCGCAGCAGGCCTTTGCGAATTTCCAATCTCAACTCTTCGCGGTCAATACCAACACCGCCGCCAGTCTGAAATCGACGTTGGCCAAGGATATGGCCGAGGTCGCGCGGGGGGCCACCAAGCCTTCCGCGGATACGCTTTCCAAATTGAGCGATCATTTGACCACGTCGTACGCCGAAGCCAAACTGACGCTCGCGCAGAAGACCCGGCTGGCGCAAAATATCGGGGTACTGCTGAATAGCGCCAATACTCTACCCGCTCAAAAAGAGGCGATGATTAAGGATGTCGAATCCATTTTGCAGACGGGCGGCGCCTCGGCGGAGAATGCAGCTGCCGTGTCTGCGGACCTGAAAACGGTTACCGAAGAACTGAAACCCACCGCGAAGTAGTGGCGCGGACGTCTCGCCCGTGTGTTTCTGGCTGGCCAATCAAACCTTTCCTATCGGCACTTTGTGCACTATGGAACGTGCAGACAACTGGTGCTACGTTTGAGAGCGATGAATGTTAAATGTCCGACGTGCAAGCGGGTAGGGGATTGGTTTGCCGGGCCGAGCGGGCCGTTTTGCTCGCGTCGTTGCCGGTTGATTGACCTTGGCAAATGGTTTAGCGAAGAGCACGCTATTTCGGACCCGTTGCGCCCGGAACACCTCGAGAAATTTGCGGACCTGCCACCGGGAGAACATCTGGACGAACGGGAATAACCGCGCCTGAATGCTGATTAGTTGTAAGTTTCTCGCCTTTCGCCCGACATTACACCATGGACAAAATTAGAAACAGATTACATTGCCTGTCGCTCGTGGCCACCTTGGTTCTCACCGGCGGCACGACGGCTTTTTCACAAACTATGAATACGAATCACATTGAAACCGCTATGTTTGGCGGCGGCTGTTTTTGGTGCATGGAAGCGGAGTTCCAGCGGATACCGGGCGTGAAACACGTCACCAGTGGTTTCGCGGGCGGCCACACGGAGAATCCGAGTTATGAGGATGTCTGCTCCGGCAGCACCGGCCATGCGGAGGTCACGCAAATCGAGTACGATCCGCAGAAAATCTCGTATGAAAAATTGCTGAATTATTTTTGGGACGCCCATGACCCGACGACCTTGAATCGCCAGGGAGCGGACGTGGGAACGCAATACCGTTCCGTCATCCTCTACGAAAACGAAGCGCAAAAAGCCGCCGCGGAAAAATCGAAAGCCGAAGCGCAGAAAAGATTCAAGGATCCCATCGTCACGCAAATCGTGCCCTTGAAGAAATTCTACAAAGCCGAGGATTACCATCAGAATTATTACAATGATAATTCCAGCGCGGGTTACTGCCAGGTGGTAATCAAGCCCAAGCTGAACAAGTTCGAAAAAAAGTTGAAAGAAACGAATTAATGGGCAATTTGGGGGCGTGAACGAGAGGCGGATTCTTTACGAAACGTCACTTGCGAAAACCGGCGTGGCACTGGTCTCGGCCGCGATGATGGTGATGTTATTGTTTGTCAGCTTTGGCCTGTTCCTCGCCTTTGGTGCAAGATCATCTCCATTCAATTTGTCAGTGCTGGTTTGGCTTTGCGTATGTATCTTTCGTAAGGAGATTCGAAGACTGCTCCTGCTTCCATTTCGACGCTATTCCGGCATGTATCAAATTTCGATCGATAACTACGGCCTCTATGTGCATTCCGATGCTCCTAAACTTGCGCCCTCATTTTTCGTTGTGGCGACTGACATTTCGCGACTGATTCGGAAAACCATCAGAGACTCGGAAGGATGCGAGGAGCACGAATATTACGTAGAAACGAAGTCCGGGCGTCGCCATCGAATTCAGGATCTTCTAATGTGCTGGCCGCACCTTAGAGTGATGGATCTATTTGATCAGATTACGGACTATTTCCCGACACTTGAGATAGCGGAAGAAGAAGTCGAGAAATACTGAATTGCAGTCGAAAAACAAAACGGCGGCTTGTTTCCAAGCCGCCGTTTTTTGCTTCAGGGGAAGATTACAGGCCTTTGCCAATCATGTACTTCAGCAGGTCCGCCACGCGGCAGCTATAGCCCCATTCGTTGTCGTACCAGCTCACGAGTTTGAAAAAGCGTTTGTTCAATTCAATGCCCGAGCCGGCGTCGAAGATCGAGGAGGCCTGGCAATGAATGAAATCGCTGCTGACCACTTCGTCCGAGGTGTAGTCCAGGATGCCTTTGAGATAGGTCTCGCTGGCCTTCTTCATGGCGGCGGAGATCGCCGCATAGCTCGTATCTTTCGGTGAGCGAAAGGTGAGGTCGACCACGGAAACCGTGGGCGTCGGGACGCGGAACGACATGCCGGTGAGTTTGCCTTTCACTTCCGGGCAAACCAGCCCCACCGCTTTTGCGGCGCCGGTGGTGGAAGGAATCAAATTGATGGCTGCGCTGCGGCCGCCTTTCCAATCCTTCTTGCTCGGGCCGTCCACCGTCTTCTGGGTCGCGGTATAGCTGTGCACCGTGGTCATGATGCCTTCTTCGAATAAGCCTTCCTTGAGCAACACGTGCACGAGCGGCGCGAGGCAGTTCGTGGTGCAGGAGGCGTTGGAAATAACGTTGTGCTTGGCCGGGTCGTATTTGTCGAGGTTCACGCCCATCACGACCGTGATGTCTTCGTTCTTGGCAGGAGCGGAAATGATGACCTTTTTCGCGCCGGCGGTAATATGACCGTAGGACGATTTCGGGTTGGCCTTGTCGGCATCGGTGAAGAGGCCGGTGGACTCAATCACGACTTGCACGCCGAGTTTCTTCCAGGGAAGTTCGGCAGGCGTCCGGGCGCTGACGACCAGGATGTCCTTGCCGTTCACGACCAGGACATCATCTTCAGCTTTGTCCGCCGCGGATTTTTTCGAACTGACTTCACCTTTAAAACGACCCTGGACGGAATCGTATTTGAGGAGATAAGCGAGGTTGTCGGCCGGGACGATATCGCCCACGGCAACCACTTCGACGTCTTTTCCGAGGAGTCCTTGTTCGGCGATGGCGCGAAACACCAGGCGGCCAATGCGTCCGAACCCGTTAATAGCAACTTTTACTGCCATAATTCAATTTCAATTCTAGTTTGGTTCAAATCAGACCGCGCGCATGTTACCGGCGGACGGCCCGCGGTCAACGAAGAATCTACGCTAGTTTTGGGAAACGTCCGGCTAAATCTTGATAAATCTTTAGCCTTTTTTGCACCCGAACCTTTGACTATTTCTCGATTTAACCTATTCAACTCATTTAACCCTAACTTCCCTTCACATCCCACGCGTCACGCAATCCGTCCCCGAGGAAATTCAACGCGAGCAAAGTGGAGACCAGCACGCCACCCGGGAACACGATCATCCACCAGTAAATCCGGATGGGATTGATCTGGTTCACGCCTTCGGAAATAAGTGAACCCCAGCTTGCCATTGGCGGTTGGACGCCGAGCCCGAGGAAGCTCAGGAACGATTCGTAAAGGACAATTGAGGGCACGGTCAACGTCAGGTAGACGATAACGACGCTGAAGACGTTCGGAATGATGTGCCGCGCCAGGATACGGAGCGGGCTCGCGCCGAGTGCGCGGCTGGCGTCTACGAACGGCCGCGTCCGCAAGGATAATACCTGACCGCGCACGATGCGCGCCATGGTGAGCCACGAAATCGCGCCCAGGCCGACAAATAAAATCAGCAGGCGCATTTCTTTTCCCAGCGTCGGGGAATTTCTGACCACCGGCAGCTGTTTTAATTTTTCTCCCAAGGTGGTCATCAGCACGATGACAAAAATGATCGACGGCAACGAATAGAGCACGTCCACGATGCGCATCATGATGCTGTCCACCCGCCCGCCGGCTGATCCCGCGATGGAGCCCCACAGCACGCCGATCACGAGGCTGACCACGGCGCCGACGAAGCCGACGAGCAGGGAAATTTGCGCGCCGTATAAAACGCGCGAGAGCACGTCGCGCCCGTGGTCGTCGGTGCCAAACCAATGCCGCGCGGTGGGCGGCTGAAATTGCGCGTCGGATAATTGCTCCGGCGCGTGGGCTCTGGCCCAGGCCGCGCTGCCGGCACCGGCGCCATTCGCTATTTTGAGCGCAATCGGCCAGGTGGCGACGATACTCAGCAACACGACTAGAAATCCCGCGCTGAAGAGGGCAGGGCGGTTCTTGCGGAAACGCCGCCAGGCACGTTGCGCCGGGCTCGCGGGCGCAGGCAAGCCTGCCGCCGGAGCGCCATCGGAGCCGCCGTTCGGGCCGCCGGCTCCCAAGTTTAAACTCTCAACGTTTCCCTCACTCATATTTCACGCGGGGATCGAGAAGCATGTACGCGAAATCCACGACCAGATTCAAAACGATCAACAGCGTCGCGTAAAGCAACGCCAGCCCAACGGTCATCGTGTAATCGTGATTCAACGCGCTGTTGATGAAGAACACGCCGAGGCCGGGGATTTGAAAAATAAATTCAATGACGAACGAGCCGGTCAATAAATCCGCCAGCATGGGTCCCGCGTACGAGACCACCGGCAGGACGGCCAGCCGCACCGCGTGGCGTAGCAGCAGCGTATTTTCAGGAATGCCTTTCGCCCGCGCCGCCGTGATGAATTCCATTTGCATCGTGTTCAGCATTCCTTCCCGAAACAACCGCGCGACTTTGCCGGAGAAGAACAATCCCAACGCAATTGTGGGGAGCACGGCGTGGGCGGGAGATTCCCACAACGCCACCGGCAGCAATTGCCATTTGATGGTGAAGGCCAGCACCAACAGCGGCGCAATCACGAAGCCTGGGATGCAAACGGTCAGCAGCGCAAAAAAACTTCCCGCGTGATCCTGCCATTTTCCTCGTCGCACCGCGGTGATGAAGCCAAGCGGCAATCCCACGCCCATGGCAAACCCGAACGCGAGCCAGCCGAGCAACATGGACACCGGCAAACCCTGGCGGACGATGTCCGTCACCGAATGATCCCGGTATTTCAACGACGGCCCAAAATCGCCGCGGGCAAGGCCGCTGATGTAGCGCGCATATTGTTTCCAGACCGGTTCGTCGAGATGATATTTCGCTTCGAGATTGCGCCGGATCTGCGGCGAGGCCGGGGCGCGCTCCTTGTCGAACGGTCCACCCGGCGCGAGGCGCACCAACCAGAACGTCACCGCGCTGATGACCAGCAGCAGCGGAATCATGTAGGCGAGGCGACGCAGGAAATACATGGTCAGGGTTGCGTGTTACGTATTTCGTGTTGCGTGAGTTCGGTTAGGGAACGCTCGTTGCGACCGGTCTCCTTTTTCGAATGAATTCTGCGGATGCTCTGCAACGGATGCAAATCCACAATGTTCGTATAAATCCCCTCAATTTTATTGGTGTCGAAATAATTGATGCCTTCGTAGAAAAACAAGGGGATGACCGGCAGTTCGTCGCGCACGAGAATGGTTTCCGCGTCCTGAAATAGCTTCTCCCGCGCCGGCACGTCGGTAATCTGATTCGCCTTGCGGATGAGGTCATCGTAACGCGGATTGCTCCAGCCGGTGCGGTTGTTCCCGTCCTTGGTTACGAACAAATTGAGAAAGGTATTCGCGTCGTTGTAATCGCCAATCCAGCTTGAGCGAGAAAGATCGTAGTGCAACTGGTTTTGTTCGGTCAGGTAGACCTGCATTTCCAGTTGGCGCAATTCGATGTCCACGCCCAGATTGTCACGCCACATTTGTTGCAGTTCGATCGCGATTTGTTCATGAATTTTTGCGCCGCCGGCGGGTGCGTTGAACATATATTCCATTCGCGGAAAGTTTTTGCCGCCGGGAAAACCCGCCTCCGCCAGCAGTTGTCGCGCGAGCGCCGGATCGTAGCCCAGGCCGGGCGGCGACGTGTAATTCGCCGTTCCGTTCGGCACCAGACTGGAGGCGGGTTGCTCTCCGCCGTGCGTGATGCGTTCCACGATGCGGCGTTTGTCGATCGCCAGCGCGAGAGCCTTGCGCACGCGCGCATCATCGAAGGGTTTGCGGGTCACGTTAAACCGGATGAAGTAGGTGCCGAGATAGGTAAACGTGTGAAAATCCGGCCGTGGCAGCAGCACATCGAGCAATTCGGTTGGCACCAATTCCTTGTCCCAAACCACATCCACCTGCCCGCGTATATAGAGATTCAATGCGGTGCTCGCCGACCCAATGGGCAACAGGTCGATGATGGCAGATTGCGTGTTGGCGGCATCCCAATAGCGCGGATTTTTCCTCAGACGCACCTTGTCGTTCAGGCGCCAGAAATCGAGTTCGTAAGGGCCGCTTGCCGGAAGCGGGCGCGCGGTGATCCAGGAATCACCGAATTTCTCGATGGTTTGCCGCGGCACCACACTGGCCATCGGCATCGCGCAGATATCCAGGAAGAACACGGTGGGGTGATTTAGTTCGACACGCACGGTGAACGGATCCAGAGCCGTCACGCCCACAGCGGTGTCGTTTGTTTTTCCGGAATTGAATGCCTCCGCGTTCTTAACGTAAAACAATTGGCCGGCGTAATCCGAGGCGGTGGCCGGAGCGAGGGTCCGAATCCAGGAATACACCACGTCAGCAGCGCGGATGGGTTCGCCCGTGGACCAAACCAAGTTGGTGCGAATATGGAACGTGTAGGTGCGGCCATCCGGCGAAAGCTCCCACCGTTCGGCCAGGGCGGGAATTGCGCGGCCAGTCTTCGGGTCGGCGCGGGTCAAGCCTTCGAACATGCCCGGCACGATCCGCATGTCGGGTTGGGCGGTAACAATCGCGGGATCGAGTGACTGCGGCTCGGAGTAATTAATGATCGTGAGATCCGCGGGCGGATCTTGACGCATGCACCCGGTTGAGAGCGCGAGTAGAAAAAAGGTGAGGATTCCCTGAAAAAGGCCGCGTGTCCGGAGGATCGACCGCGGTGACAGGGTGATGTTGTTCGTGGGAATCGAAACGCACGGGCTGGACGCCCATGCCACTAAATCGAGCCGAGACTCGCCCCGCCGGGCTTGCCGCGCCGGAGCGGAGCGAAGGCGGGGCCAATTCATTATGCGTTATTTTGGCGACGCGGCGGGGGTGGCGGGAGCATTGCTCTCGATGGCCGGCATCATCAACTGGACATTCGTTGCCGGGGTGCTCGCGGCGGGTTGCGCTGCGGGTGGGGGAGTTGCGGCCGGCGGAGCGCCAATGGTCGCCTGCTGGCTTTGAGCGGCCTTCACGCGTTGAAGGAAGTCCGAGCCCGGCTGGTGCGCGCGCCAATTTTGGAGCAGTGACAAGACGATGGCCAGGGCAAAAAAGATGCCCGCCGTGTATTTCGTGGCTTTGGTGAGGAAATTCCCAGAGCCCGCGCCGAACAATGCGTCGGTCGCGGCGCCGCCGAATGCCAAACCGGCCCCGGCGTCCTTTTTCGGCAATTGCATCAGGACAAGGAAAACCAGGATGGTGCAATCAATCACCAGCACCACACTCAATACAATGATCAGAAACAATGACATATCTTAAATCGAATTCTTAATTATATCCGCAAAGCTCCGGGCTTCGAGCGCCGCTCCACCCACGAGCGCGCCATCCACATCGGGTTGACCCATCAGCTCACGGGCATTGGACGGCTTGACGCTTCCACCATATTGGATGCGCACCTTTTTGGCAACGCTATCGTCGAACATTTTGGCGATGACCCCCCGGATGAACGCGTGGGCATCCTGCGCCTGCTGGGTGGTGGCCGTTTTGCCGGTGCCAATGGCCCAAACGGGCTCATAGGCCACGATCGTTTCCGCCATTTGCTCCTTGGTCAAACCGGCGAGGCTGCCGCGCACCTGCGTGTCGAGAACCTTCTCCATCAGGTTTCCTTCGCGTTCCGCCAGCGTTTCGCCGACGCAGACAATGGGCTTGAGGGAGGCCGCATGGACGGCCGCCGCCTTTTTGGCGATCAACGCATCCGATTCCTTCTGGTATTGGCGGCGTTCGCTGTGGCCGAGAATCACGTAGCGCACGGAAAATTCCTTTAACATTCCCGCCGCGATTTCGCCGGTGTACGCGCCCATGTTATTCTCGCTCATGTTCTGCGCGCCGAGGCGGATGTTTTTGGATTCGAGGATGGCCTTGGAAACCTCGCTCAAGGCGGTGAACGGCGGGCACACTACGATGTCCACTTCCTTCACGGTCGCGAGTTCGATCTTCAAGCCGCGCACGAGGTCCAGCGCCTCCGCCACGGTTTTGTTCATCTTCCAGTTTCCGGCAATAATCAGTTTTCGTTCTTTATTCATGATTCAAATTTTTTTTAACGCAAAGACGCAAAGACTCTTAAAAGGCAAAGCTTCTAAGTTTTAACACAAAGGCGCAAAGGAAATAGGCTTCAGAATTTCGTGCCTTTGCGTTGAATTCATTTATCCGACAGCGCCGCCACTCCCGGCAGAACCGCGCCTTCGAGAAACTCCAGGCTCGCTCCGCCGCCCGTGCTCATAAAGGTCACTTTATCGCCCAGCTTGGCTTTGTTCAACGCTTTCACGCTGTCGCCCCCGCCGATGATGCTTTTTGCGCCGTTCTTTTGCGTGGCGTCCACCACGGCTTGCGCGACGGCGTTGGTGCCGGCGGCAAATTGTTTGTTTTCGAACAGACCCATCGGGCCGTTCCATAAAATCGTTTTCGCACCGGCGATTTCCGCCGCATACGCTTTCACGGTCGCGGGTCCGATGTCCAATCCGGCGGCATCATCCGGGCAGTTCATGTCCGGATTGGCTTTGGGATTCTGGAATTCGATGACCGGTTTGCCCTTCTTGTCGAGCTTGTCGGTTTTAACAGGCGTGGCCACCACGTCGTCGGTCGGCAACAGGAATTTCACCTTTTTCGCCTTGGCCTTTTCCAGAGCCAATTTCGCGGTGTTGGTCGCATCCGGTTCCACTAGCGATCTGCC
>Ga0265338_10001463_pt1 | contig 38257 bp, 45 predicted proteins | sample 42126metaG_FD_193579 | JGI IMG/M metagenome (GOLD analysis project Ga0265338, IMG submission 193579) | Rhizosphere microbial communities from Carex aquatilis grown in University of Washington, Seatle, WA, United States - 4-21-26 metaG | ecosystem: Host-associated > Plants > Roots > Rhizosphere... | reverse complement strand
CGGCGATTCTGCTTATCGTTTTGGTCCTGTCTGATTGGAGCGGTGCAACAATCTGAGTTAATTTTCAGCAAGTTTTAAGAAACGGACTGCTATAGTAGCCTAATATGAAGCCCAACACCGACAAAAACGAGCCATCAGCCGCAGTTTATTCGACACGCGCAGACTGGAACCGAGGCGCCGGTAAGACGGCCGCCAAAACAGTTTCTAAAATCCGGCGCTTTGGCTGGCGGTACCGGGCGGCCGTCGTCGCGGTTTTAGTTTTCTTTCTAGTGGGCTTGGGCGGAGGCTACGTTGGCTCACTGATTTATAATCATGGACACACAGCTACCAGTCTGGCGGCCAAACAGCAGTTTGTTTCGGACGAGAGCGCACTGATTTCCGAGATCGCTAAGAATATTGGGCAGAGCGTGGTCAGCATTAACGTTCAGAGCCAAAGCACGGCCACGGACCTTTTTGGTTTCAACCAGACCTTCAACCAGCAAAGCGCCGGCACTGGTTTTATTATCAGTCCGAACGGTTTGATTGTAACCAACCGGCACGTTATACCGGACGGCACGACCAGCGTTAGTGTGACTCTGGCGGATGGCACGACCTACAATAGCGTCCAAGTCGTCGGCCGGAGCTCTGACTCAAGCTCGCAAGACATCGCCTTTTTGCAGATAGGCGATTTGAAAGGCAAGACGCTGGTTCCGGTGACGCTAGGCGATTCGGCCCAGGTCCAGGTCGGCGACCGGGTGGTGGCTATCGGTAATGCTCTGGGCCAATTCCAAAATACCGTGACCAGCGGTATTATTTCAGGCTATGGCCGCGATGTTACTGCCGGCGACCAAAGTAATTTATCGAGCTCGGAAAATCTGGTCGATTTATTCCAAACAGACGCGGCGATAAACGAGGGTAACTCCGGCGGCCCGCTGGTAGATATGAATGGCAACGTCATCGGCATAAATACAGCGGTGGCCAGTGGCGCCCAGAACATCGGTTTCGCCCAGCCAATCAATGACTTGAAGGGTGCGATTGACAGTGTGCTGAGTAGCGGCCAATTGCAGCAGCCTTACCTAGGCGTCCAATATGTTTCGCTGACCAACGACCTGGCCAAGGAGTTTAATCTGAAGGTCAATCGCGGTGCATACGTCATTTCGAACAGTAGCTCGCCAGCGGTCATACAAGGCAGTCCAGCCGCTGCTGCCGGCTTACAGCAAGGCGATATCATTACAAAAGTCGATAGCACAGTCATCAATGCCAATACCAGCTTAACGGCCGTTATCAGCCAGCACAAAGTTGGTGATAAGGTGGCATTGACGGTCGTGCGGGGCGGTAAGACGCTGACCCTTCACGCCACGCTAGCCAACGAACCACAATAAAACTTAGGCTTTAAAAACTTGGATGAAGTCCTCGCTTTGAAGCAGTTTACACCCGCTGTCAGCGGCAATTTTGGCCAGTTCTTTGTGTTGGGGCGGCAAAGACTCGGTCAGCACGAATTTCGGTTTTTGGTCCAGTTTTTCTAGCTGGTTGAAAAAGCGTCGGTACAAATCTAGCCCGTCTTTGCCGCCAAAAATGGCGATTCTAGGCTCCATGGCAGCGGCTTCATTGATTTTCCAGTGGTCGGGCACATAGGGCAGGTTAGCTAGGAGTGCGTCATAGGGTTGAACCGGCCGGTTCAGCAGGTCGCGTTTATAGGCGTGCAGGTGCAATTCATGCATGACAGCGTTATGCCGGGCCACGGCCAAGCAGTGGCTATCTATGTCGTACAAATCCACGGTCGAGCCGTGAGTCTCGAGCGCAGCAGTAATGCCTATGGCGCCGCTACCAGTACCGATATCGGCGATTTTGGGGTGGGCGGGCAAGGGGAGCTTCTTTAGAAGTTCAATCATCGTTTCGGACTCCGGGCGTGGCTCTAAAACGTGCTGGTTAATCTTGAAATTGCGTCCATAAAATTCGGTGAAGCCCCGAATATAGGCTAGCGGTTCGTGCAGTTTGCGGCGTTCAATTTGCCTGCCCAGCCGCTTCAGCTGGGAACTATTTAGTTTGGCTTCGCCGTGGGCTAGAAGCCAAGCCCGATCCTTTTGCAGGCAGCCTTCTAACAGTATCAAACAGTCTAACTGGGCCGATCCGATACCAGCCTTAGTCAGTCCGGTAGCCGACTGTTTTAGCCATTGCTCAAGTGTCATTTTCGGCTAATTGTCGCTCGGCGGCCTGAAGTTTCTCGATCAAATCGTCGATTTCACCATTTAGCGCGCCGGGCAGATTGGAGCGTGAATAATTGATGCGGTGGTCGGTGATGCGGTCCTGGGGGAAGTTATAAGTCCGGATTTTTTCAGCCCTATCGCCAGAGCCGATCAGCGAGCGTCGTTTATCAGAAAGTTTCTTCTGCTCCTCCTCGATTTTGGCAGCTAACAGGCGTGAGCGCAGGACATTCATAGCCTTCTCGCGGTTTTTAATCTGGCTTTTCTCGTCCTGCTGAGAAACGACGATGCCGGTCGGCAGGTGGGTGATGCGCACGGCGCTGTCAGTGGTGTTGACGCTCTGGCCGCCGTGGCCGCTGGCCCGGAAGACGTCAATTCGTAGGTCTTCCGGTTTTACTTCGACGTCGGTTTCTTCTGCCTCAGGCAAAACGGCGACTGTTACGGTGCTGGTGTGGATGCGTCCCTGGCTTTCAGTCGTTGGTACGCGCTGGACGCGGTGTACGCCGGCCTCGAACTTAAGCATTTTGTAGGCGTCTGGCCCGTGGACCTCAAAACTAATTTCTTTATAGCCTCCAGACTCAGCGGTGCTTTGATTGAGCAACTCCATTTTATAGCCGTGACCTTCGCACCAGCGGGCATACATCCGGTATAAATCGCCAGCAAAAAGAGCGGCCTCGTCGCCGCCGGCCGCGGCCCGAATTTCAACGATGCAGTCACGTTCGTCATTGGGATCCTTCGGCATCAAGATCTGCGCTAGCTTAGTTTTGACTTCCTTAAGCTTGCTCTCTAGGTCCAGAAGTTCAGTTTTTGCTAGTTCTGCAAGCTCATCGTCGCCGCTATCCGCCAGCCGGCGGGCTTCGCTTAGTTGAGCTGCCAGGCTTTTCTGGACATCAAATAGACCCAGCGTCTCAGCCAGCTGACTTTGGCGCTTGGCCAGGGAGGGATATTCCTTCGATGAATAGATAGCTGAATCCTGCAACTTAGTTTGCAGGTCCTCGTATTCTTCTTGGAGTTTAGCTTCTTGATCCATGGGCTGTCCTTAGTATATAAAAAATCCCCTTAAATTAGAGCAGGGGAGATTAACTCAGGCTTAGTTATTCTTGGCCGGTTTTGGCGGCGCCTAGTTTTTGAGACTCGGTTTTGGGGGCTTTCTTGGCCTTCGGCTTGGCGGCGGAACGCTTTTCCTGGGCTTTAGCGGCCGCGGCTTGGCGGGCTTTGAACTTGTCGACGCGGCCTTCAACGTCAACTATGCGCTCTTCGCCGGTAAAGAAGGGATGAGAAGCACTGGAGATGTGGACTTTAACCAATGGATAATCTACGCCGTCAAGCGAAATAGTCTCGTCAGTAGCGACTGTCGAGCGGGTGATAAAAGTCTGATTATTGTTGGAGTCCTGGAAGACTACCGGGCGGTAGTTGTCAGGGTGGATTTCCTTCTTCATAAGCCAGTGTATTATAACCGGTCTACCCCTGTCGGTCAACAAGTGTTGCCAAAGCGGTCTATCAGGGGTACAATGGCATAGTCAAATTAAGCAGCGGGGTTGTTTATCCTCCCAGGCTAAATCCGTGCAGGAATAGCCGGGCCAGACCCTGCGAAGAGGAAGGATTAATAAGTTGGCAACAACTGTCGACATTAAGAAGTTATTAGAGGCCGGCGCTCATTTTGGTCACCAGACCAGCCGCTGGCATCCGCGTATGGCTCCCTTTATTCATTCAAAGCGGGAAGGCAGTCACATAATTGACCTGACCAAGACTGTTGAGAAGATGGACCAGGCGCTGGCATTTTTAAGCGAAACGATCGCTTCTGGTAAGCAGGTTCTGCTAGTCAGTACCAAACGCCAGGCCAAAGATAAGGTCAAAGAAGTCGCTCTGGCCACTGGTATGCCGTACGTCACCGAGCGTTGGCTGGGCGGTATGCTTACCAATCAAGCCACAATCGGCAGCCGGATACGACGCTTGAAAGATTTAGAGAATCGACTAGCTAACGGCGAGCTGGAAGCCCGCTATTCCAAGCTAGAGGTTCAGCGCTTCAATGAAGAAATTGCCTCGATGAACCAGCTTTACGGTGGCATCAAAGACATGGCCGCCAAACCAGGAGCCGTCTTCGTGATTGACGTGCTGACAAACATCAACGCCGTGCGCGAGGCCCATAAATTGGATATTCCAGTGGTCGCCCTAGTTGATACCAACGTTGACCCAGGCCTCGCTGACTACCCGATTCCGGCTAACGACGACGCCACTAAGACCATTAACCTGGTTCTCGATTACGTACAAACTGCCATCGAGGCTGGCAAGGGCAGGGCCAAAAAGCCGGCAGATAAGACCGAAACTGAACAAAAAGATGATTCAAAGCCAGTAGCAAAGGAGACAAAATAATGGCGGAAGTTTCAATCGAACAGATTAAAAAGTTACGTGAAATGACAGGTGTCGGAATGACTGATGCCAAGAAGGCGTTGGTCGATGCCGATGGTGATTTCGACAAAGCATTGAAGCAAATGCGCGCAAAGGGCCTAGCCAAGGCCGAGAAACGGACTGAGCGCGAAGCCCGATCCGGGCTTGTCGGCACTTACTCGCACGACGGCCGGATTGGTGTAGTCGTGGAAGTCAACTGCGAGACCGATTTTGTGGCTAAGACTGACGAGTTCAAGGAGTTAGTCAAAAATTTGTGTCTGCATATCGCGGCCAGTGAACCGGCTGACGTAACCGAACTATTGGACCAGGAATTCGTTAAGAAGCCCGAGCAAACAGTTGGTGACTATCTAAAAGAGCACGTCGCAAAGCTTGGCGAGAATATCGTCGTGAGGCGTTTTGCTCGTATAGCCCTGGGTGAAATATAATAGTTGTATGAATCCAAGCCAATTAGCCAGTGAAGCCAAGTCCAAGATTGATAGCGCCACAGAGCACTTCAAAGCCGAGCTCGGCAAAATTCGCACCGGCCGGGCCCATCCGGCCATGCTTGACGGCGTGACGGTTGAAGTTTACGGGCAGCAGATGCCGCTCAAAGCCGTTGCCGGCACCATCGCTCCAGAGGCCCAACTACTACAAATAACACCTTTTGACCCAGACAATTTGAAAGCTATTGCCGACGCTATTAGGGCGAACGAGTCACTGGGCCTAAATCCGGTTGACGACGGCCGGGTCGTGCGCATCCAAATCCCGCCACTGACTACCGAAAGCCGGGCGGCGATGGTTAAAGTCCTCAACCAAAAAGTCGAGGAGTGTTTTATAAGTGCGCGTAATGCCCGCCATGAAGCCTTCCGCAAAGCCGAAGAGGCCGAGAAAGCCAAACAAATCGGTCAGGACGAGCGCCAGCGTCTGGAAAAACAAGTTGACGAACTGGTTGCCACCCAAAAAACAGCGGTCGAAGGCTTGGCAAAAACCAAAGAACAAGAGATAATGACCGTCTAGAGACCTACCCTCAAAAGCCTTAATTTTTATGACAGAAGCTGATAATCAAGCCGCCAAGCCGACTCACCTCGGCGTGATTATGGATGGCAACCGCCGCTGGGCCCGTGCCCAGGGCCTAAAAACCGTGGAAGGGCACCTCCGCGGCTATAAGAATCTGCGCGATTTAGCGATTTACGCACTGGTCGAAAAGAAAATCCCGTTTATCTCAGCCTTCGTTTTCTCTACTGAAAATTGGTCGCGGGCCGAAGAAGAAGTCAGCTATTTGATGAACCTAGTGCTAAGGGCGCTGACCGAATATCTGGATGAGTTCCATGAAAAAAATATCAGAATTTTAGTACTTGGCCGCCGCGATAAATTGAGCGGCAAGGTGGTTAAGGCGATTGAGACGGCGGAGGCCAAGACCAAGGAAAACAACGGCGGCACCCTGGCGCTTTGCTTCAACTATGGCGGCCACGCTGAGATCGTTGATGCCGCCAAGAAACTGATCGAGCGGGGTATAAAAGTCGAAGACTTGTCTGAAGAAGTTTTCGCTAGTGAGCTATATCATCCGGAAGTTCCGCCCGTGGATATGATTATCCGCACCTCCGGCGAGGAGCGAATCAGCGGCTTTATGCTGTGGCGGGCGGCTTATTCCGAACTTTTGTTCCTAGAAAAACACTGGCCTGAAGTCACGTCGGACGATATCGACTATGTCCTGGGACAATACGCCAAACGCCAGCGCCGTTTCGGGAAATAAACACTAGAACTGTTAAAATAGGGCTATGCAGGTCGCTCTGTTTATTTTGGCTTTTATACTTTTTGTCGGCTTGGTCCTGGCGCACGAGTGGGGACACTTTATAATAGCCAAGCGCAATGGCGTGGTGCCGGAAGAATTTGGCCTTGGTTTTCCGCCTCAGGCCTGGAGCAAAAAGCTTAAAAGCGGCCTGATTCTAAGTTTAAACTGGCTGCCTATTGGCGGGTTCGTTAAACTGCGCGGCGAGCACGATAGCGACAAGCGGCCGGGCAGTTTTGGTGCCGCGAGCCTGCGAGCCAAAGCCAAAATCCTAATGGCCGGCGTGGCCGCAAACGCAGTCGTTGGCGTGGTACTTCTAACGATTCTGGCAGCCGTCGGTATGCCAGTCCTGATAACCAAAGACTTTAACAGTGTTGACCAATTTACGGTCAAAAGTGACACCAAGGTCACTCGCCAGCAAGTGGAGATCGGACAGATTCTAAGCGGCTCGCCAGCCGCCAAAGCCGGCCTATCAAGCACCGACACGGTTGTCAGCCTAGCTAACAACCAGCGCAAAGTCGCTATCTATACGGTTAATCAGTTACACGACGCCACCGCCAGTTTTGCCGGCCAGACCGTGCGGCTGGCCTATCGGCACGATGGCCAGACCCTCACAAAAAACATTCACTTGTTGAACGCCGCGGAAGTTAACGCCAGCCAAAGCTCCGACAATCCGAAGGGCTATCTTGGCGTGGCGCCCAATCAGCTGACAATTCAGCGCTCGACCTGGAGCTCGCCAATCGTGGCGCTTGGGCTGTCGGGTCAATTCGTCTGGCTGACCTTGCAGGGCATTGGCCACGCTTTTGGCGGCCTTGGCTCTTGGATTGCCGGTATCTTCAGCGGTAATCACGCCGCCCGGACGAACGGTGCGGCTCAGGCCGAAAACCAGGTGGGCGGACCGGTGGCGATCATGGAAATTCTTTGGCACAGCGGCGACCTGGGGCTTAACTTTACGCTGGCATTCATAGCTGTCATCTCGCTGACGCTGGCGCTCATCAATATCTTGCCCCTGCCGGCTCTGGACGGTGGCCGGTTGCTACTGAGCATCATCTCGCGCCGGTTGATGCGTCGTCCGATGAGCCAAGCGGCAGAGGAGCGGATCGTTGGCACGGGCATGGCTTTGCTGTTTCTTCTAATAATCTTAATCACCACCGTAGATGTTAAAAGGTCGTTTTAAGGCCGAGCCCGGCGCTGGCCGGGCAGTAGCCGCCAAGGACCTCGGTTCGTCTTATAGAGTTATATTCAACACGCTGCTAGCATTCATAATCTCGCAGTTGATAGCCGCTTTCGTGGTGGAGCTGGCCCTGGGCTTACACCACCCAGGGCAGGCTAGCGCCAGCCTGTTCGACCAATCGATAACCGGCCAGTTCTTCTACGTTTTAATCGCCGAGGGTCTGGCGGCTTATCTGACTATCTGGCTGGTCCGGCGAAGGCGAATGGGCCTGGGCGTTATCGGCTTAGGCCGCCGGCCGGTTTGGAATGACGTTTGGCGAGCGACGGGCGGTTTCGTAGTTTTCTACGCGCTGCTGATTATCGCCGGCGTCATACTGGGTCTGCTATTTCCAAGTTTCAACACCAACCAAACGCAGAATCTGGGCTTCAACAATATAAACACTGGCACCCAGAATACTCTAGCGTTTTTTGCGCTGGTTGTCCTGCCGCCACTGGGCGAAGAGCCTCTAGTGCGAGGCTATTTGTACTCCGGACTGCGTAAACACTTCAGCTTCAAGCGGGCGATGCTGATTACCAGCCTGCTGTTCGGCTTGGCCCACCTGGAGTTTGGCAGTGGCGGGCCGCTGGTTTGGGGCGCGGCTATCGACACCTTCATTCTGTCGGTCGTCTTGGTCTACTTGCGCGAGAATACCGGCGCGCTGTGGGCCGGCATGCTGGTACATTTTCTGAATAACATCGTAGCTTTCGGCATCCACTTCCACTAACTTAGATCGTGACTACAGCTTTCATAAATTAGCGGCGGCTAATTTACTTTCAGCTTTTGCGCGCTCTTGCGCTTGACCCCACGGCTTATCCTCAAGCCGCGGGGACCCCTATAAATTTAAAGGCCGCGCGTTGCCGCGCGGCGCGTGAGCCCCATCAAGTCCAGCTAGCTTGATCGGGGCGTTTCTTCGAAAGGCCTATGTAGAGACATTGAGAGCGGCAATTACTGCCGCGAACAGCAGCGCAAGAACCGCGATCATTGAGAAAGTCGCAACCACCGTTCTGGTCTCGCCCACCGGTGTCTCTAGAGGACGTGTTCTCTCGTAGATGGTGATAGCGACCAGAAGCAAGAAACAACCTCCGGCTGCTATCAGTAAGATTCCCCACAGTGGCATCGCTTCATCTCCTTCTGTTTGGCTGGGCGTCGGCGTGGTTGCAGAAGTATGTCACCACCGCGACCATCACGCAGCCGGTGATAAAGAGTCCGCCGACCAGTGCGATCAGGCGCGCCAACGGCACGACGATGTCTAGGAATGCTCGCATCGCTTCAGCTCCCTTCGGCTTTACGCGCTGTCTCTTCTCTCTCTTGGCGCCTGTGCTCGGAATCAAGCCGAAGTGCTATCACCAAGAAGACGACGCACATCGGGACGAACAAGAATGCGTAGGTGGTGTAGAACAGGACGTACGTCCCCTTGTGGCCGAGCTCGAAGAGGATGAAAAGCATCGCTTCAGCTCCTTTCCTTGGCGTGCCGCCGACGCACGAGCCAATCTGTAGCGTCAATCACAAGGCGGCCCACTATCCAGGCCACTCCCAGCAGAACGAGGACTGTAACTACGTCGAGAAGAATTTCCATTCTGCCTCCCCTCAATGTGCGCGCCAACCGGCGCGCGTAGAAGTTGGACTCACCAGTTAACGAATAGATAATTTATACAACCTCCTCGAGGATTTTACAATCCCGCACATTTTCGACTCTTTTCGCTAGTCTGATTGCTTACTGCTCAAACTCAGGAAAATATACGGGACAAGTCTGATAAAATGAGGTCGAGATGAGACGAAGCGAACTGTTTATCAAGACACGCAAAGAGGCGCCAGCTGACGAGCAAGCCCGCAACGCCCAGCTACTGATTAGGGCGGGCTATATCCATAAAGAAATGGCTGGTGTTTATAGCTATTTGCCTCTCGGCATGAAAGTCGTCGACAATATCAAACGGATTGTCCGCGACGAGATGGATGCTATTGGCGGCCAGGAGATGATTTTAAGTACCATCCAGCATCCGGAGATTTGGCAAGCTACTGATCGCTGGTCTGATGATAACGTTGATGTCTGGTTCAAAGCCGTTTTGAGTGAGGGTAGTGAAGTCGGCTTCGGCTGGAGCCACGAAGAACCGATGGCCCGGCTGATGACCCAGTTTGTCAATTCCTACAAAGACCTGCCAGTCTACTCCTATCAATTCCAAAATAAACTGCGCAGGGAAGTCCGGGCCAAGAGCGGTCTACTCAGAGCCCGCGAATTCATCATGAAAGACCTTTATTCTTTCAGCCGTAACCAGAAAGAGCACGAAAAATTCTACGGCCAAATAAGCGACGCCTACGAGAGAATTTATAAGAAATTAGGTATTGGTGACATTACCCACAAAACGTTTGCTAGCGGTGGTCCGTTCTCTAAGTTTAGCCACGAATTTCAGACAGTCAGCCCGGTTGGCGAAGACACGATTTATTTCCACGAGGGCGAAGCCGTGGCCATAAATAAAGAGGTCTTGAACGACGAAGTACTAGCTGAGCTCGGGATCGCCCGCGAAGGCTTAGTTGAGAAAACGGCCGTCGAAGTCGGTAATATATTTACTTTTGGATCGCGCTACTCCGAGCCGCTAGGGCTGTTTTACACTGACGAAAAGGGCACCAAACAGCCGGTATTCATGGGTAGCTATGGCATAGGCATCAGCCGCTTGATGGGGCTATTGGCTGAACACTTTGCCGACGGTAAGGGTTTGGTCTGGCCGGACGGCGTAGCGCCGTTTGACATCTATCTTTGCCGACTGGACGGCGAAGCCGAAGTTAAAAAAGCCGCCGATGAGGCCTATGAAGACCTGCAAAAAAGCGGCTTGAGCGTGCTTTATGACGACCGCGGTGAGCGCCCAGGCGAACAATTCGCTGACGCCGACCTGATCGGGCTGCCGTGGCGGCTTGTTGTCAGTGCTAACTCCTTAAAAGCCGGCGGGGTGGAGCTTAAAGCGCGTGGTTCCGACCAAGTCAAAATCATGCCCTTAAAATCTATTAAAGAAACACTAGGCAAGTCATAATAAGACTGCTATAATCTACCAAATCTTCTGAAGAACATTACTCGTGGGGAGAAGGTTAAGAAGTAAATTTAAGGATTTACACAAGCGCTCTATGAAAAAACAATTTCACCTAACTCAAGCCGGACTTGACGAGATCAAGCAAGAACTGACAGGGCTCTTGGCCCAGCGTCCAGGCATTGCCGAGCGGATTAAATCTGCCCGCGAACTGGGCGATTTGAGCGAAAACGCTGAGTATCAGAGCGCTCGTGAAGAGCAGGACCGGCTGGAGAGCCGCATCTCAGAGCTGGAGCATATCGTTGCCAACACCACGATTATTAAGAAACCTAAAGCCAACGGCCAGGTGCGACTGGGCTCAGTCGTCAAATTACGTAGTGCCAGCGGTAAGACCCAGCAATTCCAGGTCGTCGGCACCATGGAAGCTGACCCATTGCACGGTAAAATCAGTGATGAGTCGCCAATCGGTAAAAAACTGCTTGATAAAATCGTCGGCGATAAAGTTGTCATCAAAAATTCTCCCCCGGTAACCTACAAAATCACTGAAATCGCCTAGAGTACACCTAGCCACCGCTGGCCAAAAAATATAAACTGGATTTATGCAGTGGTTGAACGACATCGCCGACCAGGCGGTTAAGCGTTGCCCGGATGGCGAGATTATCGTTTCTTCCGGCGTTTCGCCGTCTGGAACCTACCATTTGGGTACCTTGCGCGAGGTTATGACCGCCGAGGCTATCGCCGCCGAGCTGGTTCGCCGCGGTCGCAAAGCCCGCCATCTGCACGTCGTTGACGACCTGGATGTTCTGCGTAAAATTCCAGCCGGCCTGCCGGTAGATTATGAAAAATATTTGGGCAAGCCACTGTGTGATGTGCCATCGCCCGACGGTAAAGCCGCTTCATATGCCGATTATTTTCTGAATGACCTAGTCGCCGCGGCCAAAGAGTTGAAACTCAAGATGGCCATCGTCCGCTCGCACGAAAAATACCGCGCTGGTTTTTTTGTACCGGCCATCGAAAAGTCTCTGGACAGCCTGGAGGCCATCAAAAAAATCCTGACCAAGGTTTCCGGACGGTCGCTGGACGAACAATGGTCGCCAGTGCAGGTAATTGAGGGCGGTTATCTTAAAACCCGCCAGTTTGTCAGCCTTGACGAAGGGGCTAAGATTCTTGAGTATCTGGACAGCGACGGTAAAAAACAGTCGGTCGGCTACGCCGAGGGTGACGTTAAGCTTAATTGGCGTATTGATTGGCCGGCCCGTTGGTGGCTTCTGAAAGTGGATGTCGAACCGTTTGGGCGCGACCACGCCACCAAGGGCGGTTCGTACGATACCGGCGCCGCTATCAGCCGTAAAGTTTTCAAAGCCGAACCGCCACTGCCACTGCCGTATGCTTTTATCAACCGTACCGGCGAGACCAAAAAAATGAGCAAAAGCGCCGGCGATACGATTACCGCCGCTGAGTTACTCAAGATTTTGCCACCGGAAGCCGTTTGGTATTTCCTGCTACGCTACGCGCCCGATAAGCAATTGTTCTTTGATTCCGGGCCGACGCTCATCCGCTTATTTGACGAATTCGCCGAGCTTCTAGCCAAAACTAAAAAAACTGCCAGCGAAAAGCAGTTAATCGAGCTTTGTTTGGACTCGGTTGATAAGCCGACTATTTCGAGCGTACCGTTCTCGCACCTCGTTGCTTCGTATCAGGCCGCGCTTAAAGATCCGCAACTGACTCTGGATATTATCAGCCGCAGTGAGCACGCCAAGGCCGCTGGCGAGCAAGCGGAAGTGATTAAAAGGGAACTCAAATTCATCGACCACTGGCTAAAGACCTATGCGCCGCCGGAAGCCAAGTTTGAGCTGAGCCAGAAAATTGATGTTTCTAGTTTTGGCGATACCGAAAAAAAATGTCTGAGCGTGCTGGCGGATAAAATCAGCTCGGCGCCAAAAGCGGCTGACGGTGAATGGTTCCATAAAACGATTTATGGCTTGGCCGAAGAACTTAATCTGGCTCCGAAAGAAGTCTTCGCGGCTCTTTATAAAGCTTTGATTGGCAAAACCAGCGGCCCACGGGCCGGCTGGTTCCTGTCGATTCTGCCGCGGGATTGGCTAATCGCCCGCTTACGCCTTGAGTCATAAGCCGATGGTAAGAACCGAAACCGCAATCATTGCCGCCGGATGCTTCTGGGGCGTTCAATACTATTTTGACCAAGTGCCGGGCGTAAATCGGACGACTGCCGGTTATATTGGCGGACACACCGAATCGCCGACCTACGAGCAAGTTTGCTCACATACGACCGGACACGCCGAGGCGGTGAAGATTGAATTTGATCCCAGGGTGGTCAGTTACGAAACTCTACTGAAACAGTTCTTTCGGATGCACGATCCGACCCAGCTGAACCGCCAGGGCCCCGATATCGGCGATCAGTACCGCTCGGCCGTATTCTATCTAGACGAAGCTCAGAAACGGTCGGCTCAAAAGATGATTGATAAATTGAACAAAACCGACTTTGGTGGTCGAATCGCCACCAGCCTAGAGCCAGCTGGCAAATTTTGGCCAGCCGAAGCCTTCCACCAGAAATTTACACAGCGTACTGGTCATGGCATGTGCCACGTCCCATACGCACCAGTTTAAAACTCCGCTTTAAGTACAGTTACAGTGAGTCAGTGACCTAGGACGCTGACTTGCTTAAACTTATGTATGGGCATGTTTGATAATAAACAAACGTAGCTGGAGGGCAGGCAACCGGGCCGGGCGTAAACGGGGAAGGCGCAACTGTGTCAGGCGTAACCTTGGCGGATGACGGAAGTTGAACTGAAGCAATTCCTTGGCGCCATGCTCACAGCTCAGACTGGCGCAGCCGAAAAAAATGCCTATGCCAACGATAAGCACGTAGTCTAGCGGCTTTACGAAATTAAACAACGCATAATCCATATTTGGCACGCCCATGCCGGCTATGCCAAAGACCACCAAGACGGACGCCAGGCCAAAATAAAAATATTGGGCAAAAGCATGCCGGGGGTTACTGCCGAATACTGCCCACACCAACAAACCGGCCAACATCAATCTGACGATTGCTACCGCACTATTGGAGGAAATTATAAAAAAGTACGGATCATTAGGCCACAGCCAGCCAGTTATAAAAAGGGCCACCGCTACTATGCTCACAACAAAAGCCGTGATTTTTGTTGTCATAGACGCCTCCCTGTTCCTATTATAAGCTTTTACATCTCCAGTCGCTCATATAAAGTTTATAAGTTTTTGAAAGACTCGGCTGCGGAGCTTATCACACTATAGTTGCTAACAAATTAACAGTCAGCTTGTCGGCGGGGGGTAGCCTACCGCTAGGCTACCTCTTAGCGGAAGCATTTTTAGTAAGAATCACAACGCAGACTAAGAAGTAATCTACAGCCCACTCGCAGGAAATTGTGAATTATTATTGAAAATTTGCTTAAGCGAGCATATGATGAGCTTATTAACAACTAACGGAGGACCATATGGACTTCTACAAAGTAAACAAGGACATGGTCGGAAGAATGGTTGACATATTTGTCGGCCTGACGGAACTCTTGCTTACGCTTCGCGTAATCGTGCAGTTCTTCTTCACCACAGCCGGCGGTGGCTTTGTGCATTGGGTGTTCTCAACAACCGATGTACTCCTAACGCCATTCCGCGCGGTGTTTGCTGGTGGTACTGTTGCCCCCGGCAACTGGTACATCGACTGGGTAGCCTTGTTCGCGATGGCTGTCTACATGGCTGCTGGTTACATCCTTTTGGGTGTTGCTGGCCGCTGGGCTCGCAAGTAAGCACGACAATTTAAACAAACACCTCACAAAAAGATTAAGCGCCCGCTTTTAAAGCGGGCGCTTCTCGTTTAGTCGTCGCGAGGCTATATAATAAGAGCAATGGCATATGAAAGAAATCCGGCCTACAGGCCAGGGCAAACAGAACAATATAAAATCAGCCGCAGTAAAATTGATTTATTCATGCAATGCCCGCGCTGCTTTTGGCTAGATGCGCGATTGAAAATTAAGCGTCCGAGCTCGCCGCCATTTTTGATTAACAGCGCCATCGACACACTATTGAAAACCGAATTTGATTCATACCGCCAAAAAGGCGAACAGCATCCTTGGCAAATTGAATTCAAGGTCAATGCCAAACCTTTCGCCCACGAGGACATGGATCGTTGGCGGGACGCTTTGAGGCGCGGTGTGCAAGTCTTACACAAGCCCACAAACTTACTGATTACCGGTGGCGTGGACGATGTTTGGGTGACGCCCAAAGGCGAGCTGGTGGTAGTCGACTATAAATCTACCGCCAAGAATGACGAAATAGAAGACCTCAAACCGGAAGGCACTTGGCACGATACATACCGGCGGCAAATGGAAGTCTATCAGTGGCTACTGCGGGGCGAAGGGCACAAGGTCAGTGACACCGGCTACTTTGTTTACACCAACGGCATAGCCAAAGCCGACGGGTTTTTTAATAAGGTAGAATTCCGTACCAATGTTTTTCCTTATAGAGGTAGCGATAAGTGGGTCGAGCCGACCTTAAAGAAGATTAAGCAGTGTCTAGAGGGCGACATGCCGGCGGTTGGCCATCAAGTTATGAAGCCGGAGGAACCTTGTGAGTTTTGTACTTATGCCAAAGTTCGAACCGAGCTGACGCTGGACGCGCTAAGGGTAAAAAAATAGAATGAAGACATGCTAGACATCCGATTTATCCGCGAAAATCCCGATTTGGTCCAAAAAAAGACAAAGGAGAAGGGGTACGACATTAGTATCTCGGGCTTTATCGATGCTCTAGATCGTCGGCTACCACTAGTTCAGAAAAGGGACGAACTAAGAAATAAGAAAAACACCAATGCCTTCGTAGAAATAACTGGAGAAAATCTTAAAGTAGAGCTATCTCCAGAGCAAAGAGCCGAGGGAAAAAACATAAAAGACCAGCTCAAGAAATACGAAGAGGAACTCAAATCGCTTAATAAAATAATAGACACCACGTATGGATTGATCCCGAATATCTTTCCGGACGATACACCGCTAGGCGGGGAAGAGAATAATAAAGAAGAAAAAACTTGGGGCAAGGCTGAAGCTAAAGACGTCAAAGACCATCTAACGTGGGGAGAAGAACGTGGCCTGATTGATTTTGAGCGCGGCGCCAAAGTCGCTGGCAATAAATTTTATTACCTGAAAGGGCCGCTGGTAGAACTTGAGCTAGCCGTTTTTCAGCTGGGCCTAGAGTTAGCTAAGAAACACGGTTTTACTCCTATGATTGTTCCAAATCTAGTTAACACCCGGATCTTGGAGGGCGCTGGTTTTTCGGCCAAGGGCGAGGAGAAGCAGATATATAAAGTAGAGGGCGAAGACCTCAATTTAATTGCCACTGCCGAAATTCCCCTAACCGGCTACCATGCCGACGAAATCCTGGCCGAAAAAGACTTGCCGCTTTTATACGTCGGGCTAAGTCCGGCTTACCGTGTAGAGGGCGGGGCATACGGCAAGCACAACAAGGGATTATTCCGGACTCACCAGTTTAACAAACTGGAGCTATATGTTTTCTGCAAGCCCGAAGACAGCGAGAAGTGGCATAAAAAATTGGTGGATCTAGAAGAAGAACTTTGCCAAGCGCTAGAGATTCCATATCGAATCGTGCGTATAGCGGCTGGTGACTTGGGTGCCCCAGCCTATAAGAAGTACGATGTCGAGTACTGGAGCCCAATAGATAAGACTTACCGCGAGCTGATGAGTTGTAGCAATGTCACTGACTATCAAGCGCGCCGGCTTAATATTCGCTATAAGACTGAGGCCGGCAACGAATTTGTCCATACGCTTAACGGCACCTTGGCGGCTATGAGCCGTATCCCTATCGCTTTAATAGAGAATCACCAGTCAGCTGACGGCAACGTAGCCATTCCGAAGACTCTTCAGCCGTATATGCACGGTCAGACCGCCATCTAGAGTTTGACCTCGGTTTAAGATAGAATATATAAGTCAAACGTTCAGCAAATAGGGAGTAATTTTGGCTTTTAATACCAAGTTATTAAAACGTGTTTTAGGCGACCCTCAGGTCGCTACCATTAAGCGTCTCAAAAAGCGCGTCGAGGAAATCAACAAACTTGAACCAAAATACCAGTCTTTGTCTGATAGCAAACTGCGCGCTAAAACCGAAGAATTCAAGAGCCAACTAGCCGCTGGCAAGTCATTAAATGATATTTTACCCGATGCCTTTGCCGTTGTCCGTGAAGCTGCGGTCCGGACGCTTAAACAGCGCCACTTTGATGTCCAGCTGATTGGCGGCATGGTCTTGCACGAAGGCAAAGTTGCCGAGATGAAGACCGGTGAAGGTAAAACTTTAGTTGCCACACTGGCGCTTTACCTTAATGCTCTGGAGGGCAAGGGCGCCCACACGGTAACTGTCAACGATTATCTGGCTCAGCGCGACGCTGGCTGGATGGGGCAGATTTATACTTTTCTGGGCCTAAACGTCGGCGTTGTCATACCGGACGAATCCTACATTTACGACCCAAGTTATACAAACGATAACCACTTTGATGAGCGGATGAAACACCTGCGGCCCGTCAGCCGCCAGGAAGCCTACCAGGCTGACATCACCTATGGCACCAACAATGAGTTTGGCTTCGACTACCTGCGTGATAACATGGTCCGCGAAGTTGACCAGTTGCGCCAGCGCGACCTGCATTTTGCCATCGTTGACGAAGTTGACAGCATTCTGATTGACGAAGCCCGCACACCGCTGATTATCAGCGCGCCTTCCACCGCCAGCGGCGCGGCTTACGCCCAGTTTGCTAAAGTCGTCCGCAATTTTAAAGAGACCGAGCATTATGAAAAAGACGAGAAACGCCGCAGTGTGATTCTGACCGACGCCGGTGTTGAATTGGTCGAAAAAGTCCTTGGCATCGATAGTTTATACTCAACCGAAAATCTGCGCACGATTTACCACCTTGAACAGGCCCTCAAAGCGCAGGTCTTGTTTCACCGCGACAAAGACTACGTCGTGACGCGCGAGGGCGAAATCGTCATCGTCGATGATTTTACCGGCCGTCTGCTAAGAGGCCGCCGTTACAACGAAGGTCTGCACCAGGCCATCGAAGCTAAAGAGGGTGTCGAGGTCCAGGAAGAGTCAATGACGCTGGCGACCATTTCGTTCCAAAATTACTTCCGGCTTTATGGCAAACTGGCTGGCATGACCGGTACCGCCAAGACCGAGGAAGAAGAATTTCACCAGGTCTATAAGATGGAAGTCGTAGAGGTGCCGCCCAACCGCGTCCTGGTCCGCAAAGACATGTCAGACCGGATTTACAAAACCGAAGCCGGCAAATTTAAAGCTATCGCCCGCGAAGTCGAAGTCCTGCAGAAAAAGGGCCAGCCGGTATTAATTGGTACGGTCAGTGTCGAGAAAAACGAGCACCTGAGCTCGCTACTTAAAAAGGCCGGCGTGCCTCACGAGACACTCAACGCCAAAAACAACGAAAGGGAAGCGGCAATTGTAGCTAAAGCGGGCCAAAAAGGCGCTGTCACACTGGCCACTAACATCGCCGGCCGTGGTACGGACATCGTGCTGGGCGAAGGTGTAGTCAAAGCCGGGGGTTTATTTGTACTCGGCTCGGAACGGCACGAAGCCCGCCGGATTGACAACCAGCTACGCGGCCGGGCAGGTCGCCAAGGCGACCCGGGCGCGACCCAATTTTATGTTTCGTGCGAGGATGATCTGATGCGGATTTACGGCGGCGAGCGCATCGCTTCAATCATGGACCGGCTGAAGGTTGATGATGACACGCCGATAGAGAGCAAAATGATTACCAAGAGTCTTGAAGGCGCCCAAAAGAAGGTTGAGGGTTTCAACTTCGATATGCGCAAAAACGTTGTCCAGTACGACGACGTTATGAACCGCCATCGTCGGGCGATCTACGCTATGCGCCGCGAGGTTTTACGGGCTGAAAATATCAGTCCCCGCATCAAGAAACTAATTGCTGAAGAGACGAATTGGCTGACAAACCATCCGGACTCGGCCTCCGAAATGTACGAGTCAATCCTGAGTGAAATCTTCCCGTTTGACGAAAAGACGCTGGACAAACTGTTTGACAGCCCTGCTGATAAATTCGGCAAAGAATTGGAAAAAGCTGCCGCTGGGCAATACGAAGAGCAGGAGAAGAACTTCACGCCAGAGGTCATGCGCAAGGTAGAACGCGATATCTTTCTGCAGGTTCTCGATAACTTGTGGATGCAGCACTTGGAGAATATGGACCATCTGCGCGAGGGCATCCACTGGATTAGCGTTGGCCAACGTGACCCACTGGTTGAATATCGCCGCCAGGGCCAGCACATCTTCGACGATATGCAGGAAACACTGCGGCACGAAATCGTTCGAGCTATCACTCATGCCCAGCCAGTCGATGCCGAAGCGACACTCGGTCAAGCTGTTGACACTGAACTGACACGGGCGGCGCGCGGCTCAGTCAGTAACGCCAGCCAGATAACCCAAGCCGACGAGTATAAAGAAGCCGACTTCAGCGCCGAGCGCGAGGAATTGGACAAGCAGGCCCGCCTGCACAATGAACGCAAGAAAGCCCGCAAAGCTGAGCGTCAGCGCAAAAAGAAAAACACCCGAAAACGCAAGCGTAAGTGATTTCGAAGAGTATGCTATAAAGAATTATTTATTGGAGGTTCTGTGCAGCACACGGCGACTGAAGTTGAACTAAAAAATGGCGCAAAAGGCATATTGATTAATTTGCCCGGCGCGACCGTTATGGATTTTGAGTTCAATTTTAGAGCCGGTGAGTACCTAGTTGACCGCAAGCACTGGGAGGTGCCGCATTTGATGGAGCATGTCCTACTTGGCGCCAACGAGTTCATTCCGAAAGCCCGTCTGTTCCAGGCCGAGTTCGAGAAGAACGGCGCCGCCAATAACGCCAGCACCGGTTTTTACCACATAACTTATGAAGCCGAATGCGCCGACTTTGAGTGGCGGCGTATCTTGAAATTGATGCTGATCGCAATTTCCGGGCCAAAATTTTTGCCTGATGAGTTCAAGGCCGAATTCGGCAACGTCAGGGATGAGTTGACGGCCCGCTCTAACAATCATTTCCGAACGCTCAGCCTGGCGGCCCGCGAAGCCCACGGCTTACTATCAATGACCGACCGCGAACGCTTGAAGCAGATCAAAAATGTCCGTTTGAAGGACCTCAAGGCCCACTACGCTCGGACTCATACGACCCGCAACTTGCGCTTTGTCATCGCCGGCAACTTAGGCGGCCGGATGGCTGAAATCAAGCGCACGCTGGAAGCATTTGATTTGCCCAGGGGCCGGTCTGAACTGGTCCTACCAAACGAGAAGCCCCAAAACCTCCTGGAGCCGGTCTTTATCCCGCGCCCATCGGTCAAGAACGTTTATTTTGACCTTGATACTTTTGCCATGACGCGTTTTGACGACCCGGAGATGGACGCGCTGGAGCTGGTCAACGGCATGCTGACAGCGACGCTTTACTCACGGATTCTAGGTGAAGCTCGTGAGCGCGGCCTGGTCTATAACATGGGCTCAGGCGTGGAAGTTATGCGCAACGCCACCGAGTGGTGGTTCAGCGCCCAGGTGCTGGCCCGGAACGCGCCGGCTCTGTTCGAGATCATTGTCCGTGAGTTGAAGCGGGTGCGGGCGGGCGATATAACCGATGAAGACCTCAATTCCGCTAAACAGTATTGGCTGGGCCGCCATCAGCGTAGCGGCCAGACCGTTGCCGGCGTGATGGCCGGCTACACCGGGCGCTATTATTTTGATTGCGCAGTCAATGATTACAACCGGATTCCGGATCGTATTAAGGCGGTGACACGAAGAACCATCGTCGAGGCGACCGAGCGTATGTTTAGTGATGGCATCGGCGGCCTGGCGGTTTTGGGCGGGGGCGGCCGTAGCCGTGAGCTAGCCGATCGGCTCAACGAGCAAGTCCGTCCGTTGTGGGGATAGCATGGAAGATTTAGACAAACGGGTCAAAAGTTTGCAGGCAGAAGTCGAGCAGTCGTCAAAACGGCTGAAGCTCGATGAGTTGAAACACGAGCTTGATGATTTGCGCGCCAAGATGGCTCAGCCGGACTTTTGGCAGGATTCAAAAGAAGCGCAGAAAATCAGCAAGCAGGAAGCCTCATTGGATCACCGTGTAGCTCCGTGGCAGGCTCTAAAAAAAGCGACTGACGAGCTCGCCGAGCTGGTTGCTCTGGGCGACGATCGGATGAAGACGGAGCTTGAAGCGCAACTAGCCGCCCGCGAAGCCGAGCTAGTCGAGCTCAAAAGAGAACTAAGGTTCCTGGGCCCTTATGACGACCACGATGTCATCCTATACATATACGCCGGTGCCGGTGGTACGGACGCTCAGGACTGGGCGCAAATGCTACTGAGGATGTATACGCGCTGGGCAGAAGATCACAAACTGAAAGCCAGAGTCATCAATCAATCGACCGGCGAGGAAGCGGGTATCAAAAGCGTAGCCATCGAACTATCTGGCAGCCATTTCCTATATGGAAAGTTGGCCGGCGAGCACGGTGTCCACCGCTTAGTACGCCTGTCACCGTTCAACGCCGACCATCTGCGCCAGACGAGCTTCGCCAAAGTTGAAGTTTTGCCGCTAATTGATCGGCCCAGTGAGGTTGAGATTGACGATAAAGACCTAAAAATTGACGTATTCAGGGCCGGCGGTCACGGCGGCCAAAGCGTCAATACGACGGATTCAGCGGTGCGCATCACCCACTTGCCGACGGGGATAAATGTGGCGATTCAGAATGAACGGTCGCAGTTGCAAAATAAGGAAACAGCCATGAGCATTTTGCGCTCAAAACTTGTTCAACTCCAGCTCGAACAACATGCCAAGAACCTGGCCGATTTGAAGGGGCCGAATCAGTCGGCCGAGTGGGGGAATCAAATCCGCAGTTACGTCCTGCATCCATACAAACAAGTCAAAGACCTGCGCACTGGTTACGAATCAAGTGACGTCGAGAAAGTTTTGGATGGCGAGCTTAATCCGCTCATCGACGCCTGGCTTGAAAAATAGGCAGGGGTTATAATTTAGCCGATGTCCGAAACAGAACTGAAGCCCGCATCAACTCTTGATGAGTATAGCCGGTCTGTCGCTGAGACGTGGCGCAAAGAAGGGCACAATGCTATAACTTGGCGCGATGATTATGCCGGCTTGATTAAAGGTGAATTTGGCGAGCTGCTGCACCAACACGGTACTATGTACATCTTCTTGGACTCCCTCTCCAAAATTGATACTAGTGAGGGCCGCAAGCGATTTTTCGCGGATAATCAAGCTCAATACGATGGTCTCGTCGAAGAGCTGGGCGACTTATTGTGGTTTTCCTTCCGAACCGCGGCCGAAATCGAGATTGACCCGAAGGAGGCTAGCCAGCAGGCTCTGTCTAGGTATACGCAACAAGCATATGTTCCATTCCAGACTTTCGAAGAGATTGAAGAGCAAGTCGTCAAAGATGCTCGCGCCATCGCTGTACCAAGTAAATACGGATTGAGGCACCCTGAGGAATTGCCGGAAAACTTCGTTGACCTGACGGAGAGTCCTCAGTACGTGATAATGAGGCTGGTCTTTCGATTGGCTCGCGCTCTCGAAGAGGGGAAGAGCGACACGCCGCCCTACACGGCATCAATGATGGAGCCGATTCCCGAACTCTCCCAGTCTATCGGAGACTGCATAAATATTGTGGCATATGTATCTCGCCAAATTCTCGAGCTACCAACTGAGGAGGTGGCGCGGAGGAATATTGAAAAACTGCGAAAACGAGCGCTCAACGGCAAAGAGTCATGACACTCCCTTTGCTATACTAGTAGTTGATGATTCTGCTCGACAGAGTAACAAAAAGCTATAACCGCAAAGGCGACGCCCTCGAGAGGGTTTCTTTGCATGTCGAGCCCAAGGAATTCGTCATCATTGTCGGACCGTCAGGGGCCGGTAAATCGACGCTTTTCAAACTGCTGACGCGCGAAGAAAAACCAACCAGCGGCAAAATCATCGTCGGTGGCATTGATTACGACAAGCTCAAGGACAAAGACGTGCCGCTACTGCGCCGTAAAATCGGCGTCGTCTTCCAGGATTTCAAACTACTACTCAACAAAACCGTTTATGAGAACGTGGCTTTCGCCCTGGAAATCGCCGGTATTCCGAACGACGAGATTAAACACACTGTCCCGAAAGTCCTCGAAGTAGTCGGTTTGACAGGCAAGGAGAGCAACTATCCGCTGGAGCTGTCCGGCGGCGAACGCCAGCGCGTGGCCATTGCCCGGGCCATTGTTCGCCAGCCCAAAATTCTGATTGCTGATGAGCCAACCGGCAACCTCGACCCGAAACACGCTTGGGACGTCATTAAGGTGCTGGAAAAAATCAACCGCTTTGGCACGACGGTGCTGTTGACTACCCACAACCAGGAAATCGTCAACGCCCTGCGGCGGCGGGTAGTAACCATAAAAGACGGCAAAATCGTATCTGATAGGGCCGTGGGACAGTATAAGGCCAGCTGATGCATTCCAAACGTTCCATAACCTTTGAACGAATCATCAAAAACGGTTTCGTTAATTTTGGCCGCAACATTTGGTTATCAATCGCCGCCATCGCCATGATGAGCATCACGTTGACCATTTTGCTGTTCGCGGTCGTAGCCAACTCTACCTTCCGGCACACTGTCAGCAATATCACCAGTCACATCGACGTTTCGTTTTATATGAAGGACAGTGTTACCGACACTCAGCGGGGCAGTCTTATTAAGCAGCTTGACGGTTTACCGAACGTCCAATCAGTTTCCTATATCAGCAAAGACCAAGCGTTAAAAACGTATGAATCCCAAAATGCCAACAACCCTGATCTGTTGGCGGCCATCGCCGAAACCAGCAACCCTCTGCCGGCCAGCTTAACTATCAAGCCCCGTGACCCCACAAACTTACAGTCCATTAAGAATTTTCTGGATAAACCGACAGTTGTGGCGCTACAGTCCGATCCAACCAGCTATAGCGGTGACCGCAAAGCGGCTATTGATAAGATTACTTCGGCCACTCATTTCTTTGAAGAAGCCGGCATCGTTGGCATCATCGTCTTCATTATCATATCGATGCTGATTATCTTTAATACCATCCGGATGGCCATTTTTAACCGCCGTGACGAACTTGTCATCATGCGCCTGCTTGGCGCCAGCACGGCTTTCATCCGCGGGCCATTTGTGGTTGAGACTATGCTCTATGGCGCCGCCGCCGCCGCCGTCAGTCTGGTGATTTGTGCCAGCCTATTCAAGATAGCCAGCAGTACATTGCAGGCCAGTAGCCTCGGTCTGCTCGATATCGGTTATTCTAATCAATATTTCAACAACCATTTGACCCTGGTTTTGCTCGGACAACTGCTAGCTGGTATACTGATTGGTGCCGTCTCTTCCTTTATCGCGACCAAACGGTATCTTAAATTCCATAGATAATAAAAAGTTCAAGTCACTAACTTAAATTAATTTCATCTTTTGGGAAGCTTTTTGATGCGCCGTATCTGCGGCGCGGCAACTTGACAACAGATGAGGAGGGTATGTTACTATCAAAGTGTTAATGCTAAAACAAAAATCAAAATTTAAAAATAAGACTATAGTCGCGGCGATTGTCTCGGCGGGTATTTTAGTATTAGCCGCTCTGCCGACGCACGGCTTTGGTGTATTCGCCGCCAGCTGTAGTACTGTTGCCGACTGCCAGCAACAAATTAATAGCCTTAACAACCAGACCAACCAGGCCCAAAGCTCCTTAGCCGCTCTTGAAGCTCAGGCCGGTAGCTACCAGGCCAGTATAAATGCTCTGCAGGCCCAGATCGGCGGCTTGCAAGCTCAAATTAGCGCCAATGAGAGCCAGCAGACCCAGGCTCAGGCTCAGCTGGACCAAGCCAAAAAGACGCTTGGCGAAGACATCAAAGCCATGTACCTAGAGGGGCAGACCAGCACTCTGGAAATTCTGGCCTCCAGCAATAACATCAGTGAGTTCGTTAATAAAGAAACCTATCGGACTGATGTTCAGAACAAGGTAAAAACTAGCGTTGACCAAATTGGTACCCTAAAAGCCCAGTTGGCAATTTTACACACCTCGCTGGTCAATCAGCAGAACCAGTTATCAGCTACGGAATCCGAACAAAACCGGCTGCTGTCGCTGAACGAAGGCCAGCAAAACCAATTTGATTCCCAAATCGCGTCCAATAAATCTGCCATCAACCAATTACGAGCCCAAATCGTCGCCTTGAACACACCGGTTGGTTCGAACTTTACCTACAGCGGCAGTTGCGGTGGCGGTTATCCTAGTAATGCTGGCCCTGGTCTATGGGGCGGGACTTGGGGCTGTAACTACGGGGAAGATAACACGATTGATAACTGGGGCATGTTCAACCGAGAATGTGTCAGCTATACGGCCTGGATGGTCCACGAAGAATACGTTAGCGGCGAGATAGCTCACGATATGCCTAACTGGGGTGGGGTCGGGAATGCTTATCAATGGATTGATGATGCCGAAAACGCCGGCATTCCGGTTGACCAAACTCCTCAGCCAGGCGATATCGCCATCCGTCCGGCTTCAGGTCTATACGGTGATGTCGGCCATGCCATGTACGTCAGCGCCGTCAGTGGCGGTCAAATCTACGTTCAGCAATATAACGCCGATTTGCGCGGTAACTATAGTGAGGGTTGGCGCTCCAGCGCAGGCCTGTACTTCTTACACTTTGCCCAGTGGCAGTAAACTGCCGATGATATACTTCGAGCGTTCAGCGAGAATTATATGACGAACCCGAGGATGGCCAGTCCTTAAAATAACAGAGACATTCCCGGCGCGAAGCTATATAATTAAGCGAAGCTAATTAAATCTTGGAGGGTGACTTGGAAGAACGGGCTAATGCCGCTGTGCATGAGAAAGCAGGGCGACGCGGGCGGTCCTGGCCGCTGAAGCGGATTGCCGTGGCAATGGCAGTGGCGGCCTTGTTTTTTGGCGCTGGAGTGGTCGTTGGCCGTGATAACCCAAAGAACAGTGCTTCCGACGGCTCGGCGCTCAACTACAGCTCAGTTAATCAAGTTTATAACCTGCTCAAAAAAGACTTCGATGGCAATCTTAACCAGACAGATCTGATTAACGGCGCCAAAACCGGCCTAGTCAACGCCGCCGGCGATCCTTACACGGAATTTTTCAACCCGGCTCAAGCCAAGACTTTCAATGACGAGCTATCTGGTTCGATTACCGGTATCGGCGCCGAGTTGGGCACTGACGACAGCGGTAACATCGTCATCGTCTCGCCTCTAGCTGGCTATCCGGCAGACAAAGCTGGCCTAAAACCCAAGGATATTATCAGTGCTGTCAACGGTACCGCAACCAGCGGTATGAGTGTTGACGAGGTTGTTTCCAAAATCCGTGGCAACCCCGGCACTAAGGTCACGCTGACCATTACCCGTGGTAGCGCGCCGGCCTTCAATGTCGCGATTACACGCCAAAAGATTACTCTCCCGAGCGTCACCTGGCACGAAGACGGCTCCATCGGCTATCTGAGCATCAGCCAGTTTACCAGTGATACTTCCGGTTTAGCCCAAAAGGCTGCTCAAGAGTTCAAATCCAAGGGTGTCAAAGGTGTGGTGCTTGACCTTAGAAACGACCCTGGCGGCTATTTGTCGGCGGCCGTTGACGTCTCGAGTTTCTGGCTCAAGCAAGGCTCAACGGTGGTTTCGGAACGCCGCGGCGCTACCATTGTCGATACCGAATACGCCTCCGGCAACAACCTGTTGGCAGGCCTGCCAACTGTCGTTTTGATTAACGAGGGCAGTGCCAGCGCTAGTGAAATCACTGCCGGCGCCTTGCGCGACAACGGCATCGCGACCTTAGTCGGCACCAAAAGCTTCGGCAAAGGCAGCGTCCAAGAGGTAAAAAATCTACCCGATGGCAGCGAGCTCAAAATAACGATTGCTCGCTGGTATACACCGGCTGGCAAGAACATCGACAAACAAGGCTTGACGCCTGATGTCAGTGTGGCCGACCCAACCTCTGACCAGGCCAAAGCCGCCCAAGACCCGCAAAAAGACAAAGCTTATCAAGTTCTGCAATCGAAGCTCTAAGTTAATTTTACCCGGAAGAGAAGCCCGAGCGTCGGATTCATTTCGCGCCCGGCGCGATGAGAAACCGCGGAGGGGTGTCTTATAAGGCGCAGTGAAACGAAGCCGCAGACAAGGCTTATTCAATTATCACTAGCAAAATCCAGTAGCTTGCCGAAGGGGAAGGCTTGGACTACAATCGGGGTAGTTATGGAGGCGGTCGTTGCCGGCATCAAACACACAGACTAAATATATTTTCGTAACCGGCGGGGTTTTATCCGGCGTGGGGAAGGGTATTACCGCCGCTTCGATCGGTACCATCCTCAAATCCCGAGGCCTCAAAATCAATATCCAGAAGTGCGATCCGTATCTGAACGTTGATGCCGGTACGCTTAATCCGGCTGAGCACGGTGAGTGTTTCGTGACGCGCGACGGCGCCGAAACCGATCTAGACCTCGGTCACTACGAACGCTTCTTAGATATCGAGCTGACGGCTGACAGCTCGCTGATGTCCGGCCGAATTTTCCGCGAAGTCATCCAGGCCGAGCGCGAGGGCAAGTATCTCGGCAAGACGGTCCAGATTATCCCGCATGTTACCAACCACGTCCAAACCAAGATCATGGACTGTGGCAGGGGCATGGACGTGCATATCGTGGAAGTCGGCGGTACCGTTGGCGACTATGAATCCTTGAGTTTCATTGAAGCCATCCGTGAGATGGCGCAAAAGGTCGGGCCGGAGAACTGCCTATTCGTCCACGTTGTCTATATACCGTTCTTGGGCGCCAGTGCCGAATTCAAGACCAAGCCGGCTCAAAACGCCGTCCGCGAACTGCGCGGCCTGGGTATAGTGCCGGACGTTTTGATCGCCAGGAGTGAGGTTAAACCGCCGCAATCGGTCCGCCCAAAACTGGCAATGTTCACCGGGGTCGATGAAGAAGCCATCATCCTTCTGCCTAATGCTGAAACCATCTACCAAGTGCCCTTAACCTTGGAAGAAGCTGGTATCGCCGGGGTTATCACCGACCGGCTCGGTCTTAGGGCCGGCAAAGCCGATTTAGCCGGCTGGCGTCGGATGGTCGATAGCGCGCTGGAAACGTATAAAAAAACTGTTCGTATCGGCGTCGTCGCCAAGTATACGACCAACCAGGATACGTATATCTCAGTTTTTGAGGCCTTGAGAGCGGCTGCCTGGGCGCAGGACGTTCACGTCGATATCGTTTGGGTTAAGGCCGAGGCGCTTAACAAGGATAAAACAGAGCATGCGATTCTGCCGACGCTGGACGGTATCGTTGGTCTGGGCGGATTCGGTCCGCGGGGTATCGAGGGTAAAGTTCTGGCCGCCGGTTACGCCATGGATAAAAAAGTGCCGTACCTCGGTCTATGTCTTGGTTTGCAGGTGGCGCTGATAGCCGCCGCCCGTAAGGCCGGCCTGGGCGGCGCCAACTCCACCGAATTCAATAGCCATACTAAATATGCCGTAGTCTCGACGATGGCCGACCAAGTCGGCAAAGAGAACACCGGCGGTACCATGCGTCTGGGTGATTATCCCTGCGTGCTAGTTCGCGGCACCAAAGCCCGCAAAGTTTATGGTACAGAGCAGATTATCGAGCGTCACCGTCACCGCTACGAAGCCAACAATGACTTTCGCGACCAGTACGAAAAGTGGGGTTTAAAAATCAGCGGCTTGAGTCCCGACGGCGGTCTGGTCGAGATGATTGAAGCCATCGACCACCCTTATTTTTTGGCCACCCAAGCCCATCCGGAATTCCGTAGCCGGCCTGACCGACCGCACCCGCTGTTTGCCGGATTGATCAAAGCCGCGATAAAATAGAGGCGTGAACGAATCGATTGATCCGGAATTAAATCCAGAGGGAGCAGGCCGGGGGGAGGATCTTAGCTCCAGAGAGGCTGGGTTAAAAGCCGGCACAGAGATGTTGCTCAAAGCTGCCGACAGATTCATGGAGAGTGGCTTTTACACAGCAAAATACGGTGAATTCTTAATGAATTTTGCCAAAGATAATATGTTAGACCTGCCGCCTGCTGTAGTCTCAGAAATTATGCAAAGAGGTGCTCTTTTAACTCAAGAGCAGTCTCAGCCATCGCCCGAACGAGAGGCTTAATTATTCGACTGTAACTTCGGTGCGGGGAACACTGCGGCCAGAGAACCGTTTGACCCGGCGTTGTTTGAATTGGACGATACCGTTCTTTTTGGCGTGAATAGTAAAGTCGCGGCTTATAAAAGTACCAGCTCCAGGCCGCTTGGTCTGGCCGATTTGACGGACGATAACATCGCCGATTTTGACTTTGGCGCCGCCAGACACCTTAATACCGAGCCGCTGGCCCGGGCTGTCCTTGGTGTTTTTACTGGTGCCGCCTGCTTTGACGTGTGCCATAATCTATAATTTCCTACGCTTTATCTAGCCTTAAAATTCTCCTGGCGACGACTTGACCTTCACGGTAGTAGATAAGTTGGTCCCGAGAGACGTGTTTTAAGTCCAAGTAAGCATACCCCATATCTGTTAATTGGTCAATAAGCGGCAGCTCGATTAACTCGCCGGAGCTTGAGCGCCAAGCTGGTACCGCCAAGCAGACCGACTGCCCGGTTTTAAGCTGTGACGCCAGATTGCGCAGAAACTTCTTGATGATAGTGTTGGCGTCCTGGATTATCTCTTGGAGCCTGTCTGGGGCGGGCAGGGAGCCAAGCGGCCGGCCGAGGTACGTCTCGCTGGCCACGACCGAAAAACGCGGCCAGTGGTAGCTTGTGGCGTCTCCGACCTCAACAGCGGCCTGTATCTCCAGCTGGGGATATTTCTGTACCAGCCACTTGAGATTTTCCTGGGTATATTCGACCATCCGCGGCTCGATGTCGGTGCCGAGCACGTGATAACCCATCAACATGGCTTCCTGAAGAATGACGCCGGTGCCACAAAACGGATCAAGCAGTCGGACTGGCTTGTCGTCCTCAGTCTGGCCGACGGCCAGGTTGATGGTGATCTGGGCCAGTTTGGGCGGCAACATGCCGACGCGAGCGTCGCGCTTCGGTCTAGCCTGGTCACGGGCGGCGTAGGCCTCGATATCTTGGATGAAAAGGGTCTGGGCCACAATCGTTTCATCACTGTGTTTGAACAAGATTAGTTCCCAGCCGCCGCGGTGAGTCAATCTGTTGTGCAGTACTTGGGCGCTATTAAGCGCCGAGACCTTGTTCGGCACTATCCGGACCGGTTTGCCGGTCTTTTTTATTATTTTTTTCAGGCCGAGCAGGTTCTTGTTCAGCTGATCGGGGCTAACGGCCAGGCCATAGACGCTGACACCAAGAGTCAGCTTGCCTTCGACGTGTTGCAAGTGTTCAGGAATCGTTCGTTTCAAATAGTCAAAAGCAGCAGGCCAGTCAGCGGTGGGAAGAGTCGTTAGCACGCGTGCGGTTTTAATCGTGCCGCCCAAACGCTTGAAATCGACGTCTTCGGCGGCGACGCTCAACAAAGCGGCGTTGTCCGCTGATTGGACCGCGTCGGCGCCATACAGGCTCTCTAGTTCAGCCAAACCGAGCGCCGGCAAACGCCCCAGAATACATAAAGTCTTATACTGCATCCCCTTCATTTTACTGCATCAGGAAGAGAAGCCCGAGCGTCGGATTTACCCCGCGCCCGGCTATGGTGAGAAACCCCAAGCGGTGTCTCATATGGGGTATAATTACGAAGAAGATTATTCTATGGAGACTTCCGACCTAAAGAAGGGCCTAAATTGGCGCGTTATTCTGACGACTGCCACGTTGGTTGCTCTTGCCGTGCTGATTTACAGTCTCCGCAAAGACATCATCCAAGTCGTTAAGAATCTCGGTAAAGTTAACGCCCTGGCGCTACTGCTGATGATTCCATTCGAGTTCGCCAACTACGACGTTTACGCCCGTTTTTATATGTCAGTCTTCAAGACACTAGGTGAAAGAGTCGGCTACTGGGCGATGTACCGGCTCAACCTGGAGCTTAATTTCGTCAACCACATCCTGCCGAGCGGCGGTGTCTCAGGCATCAGCTACTTTACCGTCCGGATGCGCCGCCAACACGTCAGTGGCGCCAAGGCAACCATGAGCCAGGTCCTCAAGTTGTTCTTACTGTACCTGAGTTTCCAGCCTCTGCTAGTTCTAGGGCTACTGCTACTGGCTGCCCGTGGACACGTCAACAACCTCGTTATGGTGGTGGCCGCCTCGTTAATTACGCTACTAGTCGTCGGCACACTGGTCGCTATTTATGTGATTGAGGACAAGGATCGTATCAATACTGCGCTGACAGTCGTGGCCAAGGCGCTGAACCGGATAGTCCATCTTTTCCGCCGCTCTACGCCTGAGGCGATTCATATTGAAAGCGCCCAAAAAACCTTCCGCGAACTGCACGATAATTATCAGGTCCTCAAGGCCAACTGGCGCGAACTAAAAAGGCCGTTCATTTATATGACACTGGCTAATATCACAGAAATCGGCGCGCTTTACTCGGTTTATATCGCTTTCGGGCATCTGGTCAACCTCGGCGCGGTCATCTTGGCTTATGCTGTGGCCAACTTCGCCGGCTTGATTTCTGTTTTGCCGGCCGGCATCGGCGTTTACGAAGGTTTGATGACAGCCGTCCTGGTAGCCACCGGCATCCCAGCGGACTTGTCAATTCCGGTGACTATCATGTACCGCGTTATCAATATGACTATCCAGCTGACGCCCGGTTACGTGCTGTACCAACGGGCACTGAAGCGCGGCCTTGGCCCGCCTAAAATCGCCTGATGATAATTTTTTGGATTGTTTGGGCGGTAGGGCTAGCGTTGATCCTAGCTTACGGTGCGGTTCTGATTTACGGCGCGCCGTATTTTCCGACACTTTCCAAAGAGGTTGAAGCCAGCTTGGATCTAATTGATCTAAAACCGGGGCAGGTGATTTATGATTTGGGTTGCGGCGATGGCCGCCTGCTGAGGGCGGCGGCCCGGCGTGGGCTAAGGGCCGTCGGCTACGAGCTCAACCCGTTCATGGCGCTGATTTCGTGGGTCGGCACTTTGCGTTATAGGCGTCTAGTCAAAGTCCGGATGCTCAATTTCTGGCGGGCCGACTTATCGGAGGCCGACGGCGTCTTCGTTTTTCTAATCGGCCATTTTATGCAGCGTTTGGCTGGTAAATTCGCAAATAATCTTAAACCTGGCGCCAAGGTGGTCAGCCACGCTTTCCAAATCCCCGGCAAAAAACCCGCTAAAAAGCACGACGCCCTCTTCCTTTACAAATATTAGTCAATCTGATATAATATGGGTAAATGGAAACTCTTGCTAGGCCAGAAATCGACAAACCTATTATCGCTGAGCCGCTAGGCGGCCTAGCCGTAGAGCAGGCTGTTGAAGCTTTGTCGCCTAAGTTGGCTCAAACCCTCGACCTCCTCTCTCGGGGCTATAGCAACATTGAAACCGGCAAATTATTAAACCGAAGCGAAGAAGCTATCAGAAGCCGCCGCAGGAAGATTATCTATAAGTTGCACGTTTCTAGCATAGCGGAAGCCGTTAGTAGGGGATTCGAAGCCGGCATTTTGACGTTCGAGGATAAAAGTGAAGAGTTTGAAGGAGAACTTACATCTGCCGAGCTTCACATACTTAGGCTCGCTTCTCGCGGTCTTTCAGTCCAGCAAACAGCGAACACTAGGGGTACTGTTCGCGAGACCGCAAAAGCTCAGCGCAGGAATCTATATGCTGAGCTGGGTGCTCATGACTTACCACATGCCATTCGCTTGGCCTACGAGTTTGGAATCTTGAAATTGCCCGAAACTGTCTCAGACTGAGTGAGTTTTACAACTAACTCTTCTGCACCGGTTAGCCCGGGCGTATAATTCAGATATATCTGGCAGAAAAGTGAGGGTCGTGAAAAGAAATTTTCAGCGAGGTTCAGACGGGTTAGCTCGGGAAAGGGCGTTATTAGTGGCGCTAGCTGGAGACCTGTCTCTACCGCTGGTCCACGTCAAAACGGCGCTAGAGCTTATAACTGCCGATGATTTCCGCAAACGGACGGCTCGTGAACAATCTAACGAAATGCAACTGTCGGTTGATGCCGGCCTCCAGCTGGTTGAAGCTTACCGGCTACTTTTGAGGTCTGATGAAATTTTGAATATGACCTTCCAGCCGGTGTCTATCGGCGCTGTTTTAGAGGATGTGGCGCATCGTCTTCAGCCGTACGCCCAACAATATTCCACCGAAATTACGGTCGATATCCAAGGCCGCTTCCGCCCAGTGCTGGCCCACGAAGCCAGTCTCAGCTCGGCCATGGAAGTCCTTGGTTTTAGCCTAATCCGTGCACAAGCCGCCCAAGCCCAGCAGTCAAGATACCAACTGGTACTTGGCGCTCACCGTTCGGCCGAGAATATCGTCGCGGCCGGCGTTTTCAGCAATGTCCATGGTTTAAGCGACCGCAGTCTGCGGGCCGCCCGCTCACTAGCCGGCCATGCCCGCCAACCTCTACCAGTCGTGCCTCCGGGCGCCGCCAGCGGTATCTTGCTAGCAGATATGCTTTGTACCGCTCTCTGGCAACCTCTGCGCTCAGCCGCCCATCGCAACCTCGGCGGCCTGGCTACCAACCTGCCAATTTCTAAACAGCTCCATTTCGTCTAATGCGAATCTTATTAATTGAGACCGACCGCTTTTTGGCGCGCAACCTCCAACGGGCGCTGAAGCGGGCGGGGCACGATACCGATTGGTTGATTGATTTGCAAACGGCTATCAACGCGGCTGATGCGTCGAAGCCGGATGTCGTAATCTTAGACCTGCTTTTGGCCGGCCGTTCCGGCATCGAATTTTTATACGAGTTCCGTAGCTACCCGGAGTGGAACGAAATACCGGTTATCGTCTATTCCAACATTCCGGATTCCGAGCTTCGGCAGGGCCAAGAGGCTTTCGCCCAGCTGGGCATTAGCCATTTCCTGTACAAGCCGGCCGCTAAGTTGGATGAGCTGGTAAATTTGGTCGAACGCCTGGCATTCCATCCTTTGCCAGCTGTAATTCCAAAATGAACTGGTGGCTCTAACGGGATGAACTCCAAACGCTTTAACACTAAGGCCATCGTTCTGGGCCGGACTAATTTTGGCGAGGCCGCCCGGATTTTAACTCTACTGACTCCCGACCAAGGCAAATTGCGAGCGATGGCCCGCGGTGTGCGTAAATCCAAAAGCAAGCTGGCCGGTGGCATCGAGTTGTTCAGCGTCAGCGACGTCACTCTGATGGCGGGGCGGGGCGATATCAACACCTTAATGTCCGCGCGGCTGGATAAACACTACGGCAACATCGTCAAAGACCTCGACCGTACTAGCGCCGCCTACGACTTTATTAAGGTGCTAGATAAACTGACCGAGGAAAATACCGAGCCGGCCTACTTCAACTTGCTGAAAGGCGCTTTTCAGGCACTTGATGACGACAGCCTCAACCTGGAACTAATTAGGCTATGGTTCGACGCTCAACTGCTTAAATTAACCGGCCAAACGCCAAACCTATTTACGGACCAAGCCGGCGCCAAACTTTCGCTGGCCAAGACCTACGTTTTCGATTTCGACGCCATGGCTTTTAACCTAGCACATCACGGTGGACGCCATAATTTTGGCGCCAACCAGATTAAGTTTCTGCGCCTAGTTTTCGAGAACCACTCTTTGGCCAGCCTCAACGCTATCGAAGGCTCGGCCGACCTGGCCCAGCGCTGTTTGCCGTTGGTCCAATCTATGCTTAGTAACTACATTCCTATATAAATAAGTCATGGCCAAAATTACTGTTATTTATGCGCGCTACAAAATTATGCCTAACTTACAGCTTCACCAATTGCGCGTGGCGGCTGTGGCCAAACAGATTTGTGATAATTCGACCCAGCCGGTCGATACGGACTCGGTCATCAAAGCCTGCCTGCTTCACGACATGGGCAACCTCATCAAATTTGAGCTTGGCTTATTCCCACAGTTCTTAGAGCCCGAGGGCCTAGGCTATTGGCAAAAAATCAAAGACGACTTTGTGAAAAAATACGGTAAGCAGGAGCACCACGCCTCGATTAAGATCGCCAAGGAAATCGGCGTCAGCCCAAAGGTTATCGAAAATATTGACGGCGTTGGTTTCCAAAAAATCCAGGGCAGTTACTTTGGCGGCTCGCTGGAGCAAAAAATCTGCAACTATTCGGATATGCGTGTCGCTCCCACGGGCGTGGTTTCCATCCATGAACGCATGGAAGACGGCGCGAAACGCTACAATCACCGCAAAGACTATAAGGTGGTCGGCCCCGAAAGGGATGAGATCTTCAACACACTTATCGAACTAGAGAAACAACTATTTGCCGACTCTAAAATCAAGCCCAGTGATATAACCGCCGTATCGACCGAGCCCATCATCGACCAGCTCCGTTCTTACGAAATCTAACCGGAGTTCCTATTAATAGCCCGACGGACCGCTCGTAAAAAAGACAGTGGCTGAGCCACTGCGCGTCTCTCTTCTAGAATCTGCAAAGCTATATTTTCGCTTGTCGGCCACCCGTCTACATCATAAGTAGTTGAGATCGGCGGTATTAACTCCCTGGCAGGTTCTTGCGCGCCTGAACCGAGCTGAAGAAACACGCCAGTATCAAACGTCAGCGTATCACCGTCATCAACGCTCTTAGCCATCTCGGACACAATCTTTGGATTATATCAAAATCTTATCTGCACAAGCTCTCTTACGAAATCTGTGCCAAGAATATATAATCTGTAGTTAAGATGGCTGTTAAATTAGATGACATAGTTTCTTTGGCTAAGCGCCGCGGCTTTATATTCCCGTCTAGCGAAATTTACGGCGGCCTAGCCGGTGTCTATGATTACGGCCCGCTGGGCGTAGCGCTCAAGCACAATATCCAGAATCTGTGGTGGAGCAGTTTCGTCACGGCTTGGGAGGATATGTACGCTATGGACGCCGCCATTTTAATGAATCCAAAAGTCTGGAAGGCCAGCGGCCATGTCGATACTTTTACTGACCCGCTAGAGGACGGCTCTAAATTCAACACCATGTTCAAGACTTCAGCCGGCGTCGGCAAGGAAGTTTCTACCACCTACCTACGGCCAGAAACCGCTCAGGGTATGTTCGTTAACTTTAAAAACGTGGTGGACACCTTCAGCCCGGACTTACCGTTCGGTATGGCCCAAATCGGCAAAGGTTTTCGTAACGAGATTAGCCCGCGTGACTTTTTGTTCCGCCTGCGTGAGTTCGACATGATGGAAATCGAATACTTCGTCCACCCGGATAAATGGGAAGAAGCTTTTGAGCAGTGGCGCGCTGGCATGCAGACCTTCTTCAAGAAACTTGGCCTACATAATGTTGGCGAGCTGGACGTACCAGAGAAGGAAAGGGCACATTATTCTAAAAAGACCATCGATTTTGAATATGAATTTCCATTCGGCAAAAAAGAGCTGGCCGGACTGGCTTATCGCACCGACTACGATCTTAAAGCTCACCAAGAAGCTAGCGGCAAAAGCTTAGAGTACCGGCCAAAAGATAATTCCAAGCCGTTTATACCGCACGTTATCGAGCCGTCGTTCGGCCTCGACCGCTTGGTACTGGCAATCCTGACCGAGGCTTACGCCGAGGATGAGCAGGGCGGAGAAAAACGGACTTATCTAAAATTGCCGGCTGATGTCGCGCCAGTCAAAGTCGCCGTTTTCCCATTGCTCAAAAACAAGCCGGAGCTGGTCAAAAAAGCCCGCGAAGTTTATAAAATGCTCAAAGACGAGCTCGGCGAAGTCATGTGGGACGACAACGGCAATATCGGTAAACGTTACCGTCGCCAGGACGAAATCGGCACGCCGTACTGCGTCACCATCGATTTCCAAACTCTAGAAGACAACACTGTCACCCTCCGCAACCGCGACACCACAAAGCAGGACCGAGTCAAAATCGAAGGCTCACTCCAAATGCTCCAAGCAATCTAAATGGGCGTCGATTCATGAAACTCTTGCGCAAACAGTTTATAAGCTCAAATCTTATAAAACTCATGGATCGCATAACTACGGTTGTGACTAAGATTCCCACTCCAGCGTCCGTATTCACCAGGGAATGGTATAAAAGGGTCTCCAGCGAAACGGACAAGTTAATTAAAAGCCATAAAAAAAAGAAGCTCCCATATAAGGATCTTCAAAGAGAGAAGCAGTTACTCGATAGCTTAAATATCTCTCGTAGCAGTAGGGTCCAAGAACTAGCCAAGCTTATCGGATCGGTAGAGTTACTAATCTTTGGGAGTATAAGTTTCTACGGAGTGTATAAGCCAGATTCCGCGAGCGAATACGCTAGGCGATTGTTGCCGATACTCGCGGGATGGATTGCAATCAAAGTCATAGGAAATTACTCTCAATGGTCGGGTCATATTTTAGGTCGAGCTACCTACTACATCTTTCTACTGGGTACTTTAATTAATATTGGCTGGGGGCTCATCCTCGGTGCAATTGTCGCAGAACTGGTGAAACTCACTTAACCCTGAGCTATGCGCTAAAATAAAACCATGAAAAACTCGATTATTCTACACGGACTGCCCGATAAAGAAGAATATTATGACCCTGATTTTCCGGCTCAGAGCAATGCCCACTGGATAGGGTGGCTGCAAAAGCAACTCCAGCGCAAGGATATCTTTACTCAGACTCCGGAAATGCCGATGTCGTTCAAGCCGGAATACGAAGTCTGGAAAAAGGAATTTGAACGGTACGATATTACGCCAGAGACCCTGCTGGTCGGCCACAGTTGCGGAGGTGGTTTCTTAGTGCGATGGCTTAGCGAGAATAAATCAACAAAGGTGGGTAAAGTCATTTTGGTTGCGCCGTGGTTAAATCCGGACAAACGGTACGATACCGGAACTTTCTTCGACTTTGATATTGATTCCAACCTGGCGAGCCGAACAAAAGGGTTAGACATTTTTAGATCGAGCAACGACTTTGAGGATGTTTTAAAAAGCATTGATATCCTCAAGACTAAAGTCGAGAACATCAAGGTTCGCGAATTTAAAAACTATGGCCATTTTTGCGAGCGTGACCTGAAGACCCAAGCCTTCCCAGAACTCCTCAAAGAATGCCTCGCAGAGTAAAATAAACCCAAGTGAAAGCTCATCAGAAAATTGCTAAGGTCATAGTAAATAGTTGGCAGAATAAAGATTATAGCCTGCTCAGAGAGAATTTGGCCGACAGCCTAAGTTGGTACGAGAATCCGTTTGACACACCACTTAAGACAGCCGATGCTGTGTTGGAACGGTGGCAGAGAGATTTGGTTGCGCAGTCGAATATTGAAGTTGATGTGGAGATTCTCGCCACTGATGCAGGGCAGGGCATTTACCGCTTCAGGGCATCCTGGACAGAAGGCGAAGAAACGCAAGAGCTCGACGGTATCTTCTTGGTTCGGCTTAACACGGAAGGAAAGGTTAAATATTTTTGCCAGTGGTGGACTGCAAAAGACAGAGCAGGGAATACTTAACTAGTCAAGTATTTTTAAGGTTCGACAAAAAGATAGTATCTTGAAAACTAAGTCAAATAGTATATAATATTGCGAATATGAAGAAACTAGAGAAGGTATCTCCCGTAGCTACG
>Ga0265338_10001462_pt1 | contig 38277 bp, 35 predicted proteins | sample 42126metaG_FD_193579 | JGI IMG/M metagenome (GOLD analysis project Ga0265338, IMG submission 193579) | Rhizosphere microbial communities from Carex aquatilis grown in University of Washington, Seatle, WA, United States - 4-21-26 metaG | ecosystem: Host-associated > Plants > Roots > Rhizosphere... | reverse complement strand
GGCCTGTCCGGTGCCGGAGACAGCGCTGCCAGCGGCCGCCCCGCAGAGGGTGGCCAGCCCGTCCAAGCGGGTGGTCCACGCCGCTCTATCAGCCCGTCAGGCTGGGTCAGACTCGCCGTCCCGCACCTCAGCGGTAAACGCCTGCCACTCATCAGGGGTGAACACGAGCACAGGACCCGCACAGTCCTTTGAATCACGAACGGCAACGATGCCAGGCAGGTTGGCCGCTACCTCTACGCAGTTGCCGCCAGTGGTACCGCTGTAGCTCGACGTGCGCCACCTAGCGCCGGTCAGGTCCATGCTTCCGCCACTTCCCTCAGCATCTCCATCGAGCCCGCACGCGGTAGCGCCTCGGCTCTCAGCGTCTCGTACCTAAGCGTGACGGTAGCAACATCCTCGGGGCGCTCAACGACAAGTCCGCCCAGTGCTGTCTCCAAGAACACGATACTGGGCGCGTCGTCAAAGTCGGCGATCACCAGCGGCCCATTGACCCCGTCATGCGCGCCGACATCGAGCGGGATCACCTGGATCAGCACATTCGGCCGCTGCGCCATTTCAATCAAGTGCTCTACCTGGGCGCGCATCACTTTCCGGCCGCCGACTGGCCGGCGCAAAGCCCCTTCGTCCATCACCACCCACAGCAGCGGCGGCTCCTCGCGGTCGAGGATCGACTGCCGCTCCAGACGGGCGGTCACCAGTTGATCCACCTCATCGTCGTCGGCGCCCATCCGGGTGCTGAGCAGAGCGCGGGCCACCTCCGCCGTCTGTAATAGGCCCGGCACCAGAGCCAGCTCGAACGTGCGCAGCGACGTCGCCTCGCGCTCGTGCTGGGCGAACGGCCGGAACCACGAAGGGAACGGCGAGGCGCGCAAATGCTGCTGCATCCGCGCGAAGGTGCCAGTCGTGCCGAGCGCTTCATCGCACCGCTGCGCGAATTCCAGGCTCGGCACCCTTCTCATGCTCTCGACCATGCCAACGAGTGAACCGCTGTAGTTGATCCGCGCAGCCAGTTCGTCTCGCGATAGCGCCGCCCGGCCCCGCGCCGCGCGTAATTCGGCCGCGAACATGGCCAGCGCCGATTGATCGCTGTCACGGATCGGAGCCATGTGTCACACATCCTCACAAGTACTTGGAGGTCTGGCACACGTAACGCCCTGAGCGCTACGGGCTGATCTTTTCACTTCCGCAGCGTATTCCTGACCCGACAGGCTGTGCACACGAGCCGGACCGATGGCCCGCTGCCAGGCCAGCGGCGACCATCAGGCCAGGCTTCCCGTAGGAGAGGCAGCGGAGGCCCCGGGGATGCACGAGTACACCACGCACGAGGCGACCACAGCCGCGCAGGCCGCCATCACGCACAGGTATCCCGCCACCGCCGCGCAGGTCCGGGAGGCGCGCCGGTTCCTGTCCGGCATCCTGGACGACTTCCCGGCTGCCGATGATGCCGTCCTGTGCCTGTCCGAGATCGCGACGAATGCCGTGACACATAGTCAGTCACGCCAATCCGGTGGTCATTTCACCGTCCGCGCCCAGATCCACGGCGGCCGATTGCGGGTGGAAGTCCAGGATGATGGCGGAATCTGGACCCGGCCCGTCCGCCGCCGCGACGGGCAGCACGGGCGTGGATTACTCATCGTCACCCAGTTGGCCCACGACTGGGGACGCAGCGGCGACCCGGCAACGGGCTGGACGGTCTGGTTCGAAATGGCACACTCCTGCCCCACCTGGCGGCAACCTTCGGTGATCGCTGATCGGCTAGGAATTGGTGAACCGGGTGCCCGGGCCGCCTTGCAGATGTCTGTCGGGCAGGTTCCGGCCGCACAGGACAAGGGCCAGGTCCTGAGCTGCGCCGGACATCCGTGCTCCGGATCCAAACGACCAGTCGATGTCGTCGGCATGCAGTTCGATCCCGGCCAGGTCGACGCCGAAGTGCTTGAGCGTGCTCGGTTTCGTGATGGTCTGCAGGACGATCCGCAGGCGTTCCTCGGGGACGCGCCGGGCATGGCCCAGCGGCACCGTGAAGTCGAGGCCGTGGATCACATCGTGGGTCAGCGCGCCCTCGAACCCGCCCCCTGGCGGCTTCCACGGGTAGGCCGCGTTGTCCTTGAGCGCTGCCAGCAGCTCGCCCGGTGCAGTCGCCGCGTCTCGCCGGGCGCAGCGGTCGGCCATCCGGTTGAATTTGCCGCCGGACCTGAGGACCTCGGCCACGAACCGCACGGTCGAATACCGCAGTGGCATCGTCATGTGCGCGACGACCTCACGCACCCGCCATCCGGCGCACAGCGTCGGCGTGTTCCAGGACTGGGCGGTCAGGCCGGCCAGCACATCGGCCAGCTCCCGGCGTTCCGCCGCGACGGCCTCCCGGATGTCTGCGCCGGTCAGCGGTGAACTCGTCATGGCGATTCCTTTCCATCTGCTGCTTTCCCCGGGGCTGGGCCAGGTGGCATATCCCCGGACAGCTTCCCGAGGTAGACGGCGAACCTGTCCAGCGACGTCGCGAAGCCGGCTTGCGCTTCAGGACTGCGAAATGCCGCTGGCACGTTCGTCTGCCGGATCTGGACCTCGGTAAGCGAGGTGCCGAGGGCGACGAAGGTCGACGTGGTCGTCACCCCGGTGCCGGGCTCGGACCAGACGAGCCGCTCTGGCTCCACGACCTCGACATAGACCGCCCGCATCGGGTACTGGCTGCCGTCGGCGTCGTTGACCATGACGGTCTCGAACACGCCGCCCGGCCGTGGGTCGACCGTGATGTTCTCCAGCGGCGTGCTCATCCCGGCCGGACCCCAGAAGTGGGTCAGGTGCTCGGGCTCGATCATGCAGCGGAAGATCAGTTCTCGCGGGGCATCGAAAATCCGGGTGTAGATGAGCTCGCCGGCCCCCGGCGATGGATCACTCATGAGCTGCTTCCCTCTTCCTGGGCTGGCGCACGCTGGATGTCGCGCAGGTGGCCGTCGAGCTTGTCGAAGCGCTCTGTCCACACCCGCCGGTTCTGCTCGATCCAGTTGACTGCGGAGTCGAGTGCCTCCCCCTCCAGGTGACAGGGCCGGAACTGGGCCCGCCGGGTCCGCGAGATCAGCCCGCAGCGTTCGAGCACCTTCAGGTGCTTGGAGATCCCCGGAAGAGTCATGCTGAAGGGCGCGGCCAGCTCGTTCACCGTGGCGTCCCCCCGGGCCAGCCGAGCGACGATCGCTCGGCGGGTGGGGTCGGCCAGCGCGGTGAAGGTGGCATCGAGATCGTCCTGCCGCACAATCACGTCAGCCTCCGGATGTCTTCGGCGCGGAGCCGGTGGGCAATCTGTCTAAGCACTTCACCATATAGTTAATTAGCTGTCAAGTTAACAAGTGCCGAACGACCTAGCCGCTACCGTCGTGTCATGCCTCAGACGGAGCCGGCGGCCGATGCCCCAGGCGAGCGCCGCACGGCGGTTGGCGTGCGCGCGGCCTACGACGCGATCGCCCGTTCCTACGACGCCCAGCTCGGCGGCGAACTCGACGGCAAGCCGTTCGATCGCGCGTTGCTCGACGGGTTCACCGGGCTGGCCCGCCCCGGCACGATCGCCGACGTGGGCTGCGGGCCTGGGCATATCACCCGTTTCCTCGCCGCCCGGCACGCCGAGGTGATCGGGATCGACCTGTCGCCCGGCATGATCGCCGTGGCCCGTGAGCGAGCACCGGGGCTGGCGTTCGCGGTGGGGTCCATGCTGCGGCTGCCGGCCGCCGGGGCGGCCTGGGCGGGCGTGATCGCCTTGTACTCGATCATCCACCTCACGGCGGGGGAGAGGGCGACCGCCTGCCGCGAGTTCGCCCGGACAGTGCGCCCCGGTGGCTGGCTGCTGGCCGCCTTCCACGTCGACAGCCCCGAATTTGCCATCGGCGCGGTCAACCACCTCACGACCTGGTTTGGCGAGTCCGTGGAACTCGACGGCTTCTTCCTCGACCCGGCCGAGGTCACGGCGGACCTGGAGTCCGCGGGATTCACGGTCATGGCGGAAGCGGTGCGGCGGCCACTGCCTGAGATCGAGTACCCAAGCAGGCGCTGCTACGTACTGGCACAGCGACGCTGATCAGGGCGTGCGGCCGGAAGATTGGCCAGCTACCCGCTGGTCGCCGCTGAGGCAGCCAGCAAATCAGTTGCCCTCACGGGGGGCGGTCCGGTCTACTTCCTACAACAGCCGGCCGGCCCAGGAGAGAGCACAATGCGCGGAGCGTCCATGTCCACCCAGAAGGGAGTTTTCGCCTACCTAGAGGACATGACGCTTAGTGAGCACGCTGAACTTGGGGATCGTGGCGCATGTAGACGCCGGTAAGACCAGCCTGACCGAGCGGCTGCTCTACGCGGCCGGCGTGATCGACGAGATCGGCAGCGTCGATCGCGGCAGCACCCAGACCGATTCGCTGGCGCTGGAACGCCAACGCGGCATCACGATCAAGTCGGCCGTCGTCTCGTTCGTCATCGGCGACGTCACCGTCAACCTGATCGACACACCCGGCCACCCGGATTTCATCGCTGAGGTGGAACGGGTGCTGACCGTGCTCGACGGCGCCGTGCTGGTCATCTCGGCCGTCGAAGGCGTGCAGGCGCAGACCCGCGTGCTGATGCGGACGCTGCAGCGGCTGCACATTCCCACCCTCATCTTCGTGAACAAGCTCGACCGCAGTGGCGCGCACTGCGAACGCGTCCTGCGGGACATGGCCGGGAAGCTGACGCCGGACATTGTCCCGATGGGATCCGCCCGCGGCCTTGGCACCAGCAGCCCCGGCGTCACGCCGTACGGCCCGGACGACGCCGGTTTCACGGCCAGGCTCATCGATGTGCTCGCCGAGCACGACGATGCGCTGCTGGGCGCGTACGTCGCCGACGAGACGGCGGTTTCGTACGGCCAACTGCGGAACGCGCTTGCGGCGCAGGCCAAGCAGGGACTGGTGCATCCGGTGTTCTTCGGTTCGGCCATCACCGGTGCGGGCGTGGCGTCGCTGACCGCGGGCATCGCGGAGTTGCTGCCCGCGGCCGAAGGCGATGCTGGCGGCCCGGTTTCTGGCACCGTGTTCAAGGTCGAACGCGGGCCGGCCGGAGAGAAGATCGCGTACGTTCGCATGTTCTCCGGCGCGCTGCGAACGCGGGACCGGCTGCACTTCGGCCGGGACAGCACGGGAAAGGTCACCGCGATCAGCGTCTTCGACCGCGGCTCCGCCGTCCAGCGTGCGTCGGTCACCGCCGGGCAGATCGGGAAGCTCTGGGGCCTGGGCGACATCCAGATCGGCGACACGCTCGGCGTATCGCCCGCCACCCCGGCGCGGCACTATTTCGCGCCGCCGACCCTGGAAACGGTGGTGGTGCCGTGCCGCCTGGCCGACAAGGGCGCGCTGCACGTCGCGCTCGCCCAGCTGGCCGAGCAGGATCCCCTGATCAACCTGCGGCAAGACGATGTCCGCCAGGAGATATTCGTCTCGCTCTACGGGGAGGTGCAGAAAGAGGTCGTCCAGGCCACCCTGGCGGACGACTTCGGCATCGACGTCGGGTTCCGCGAGACGACGACGATCTGCATTGAACGGCCGGCCGGCACCGGCGAGGCCGCCGAGAGAATCGGCCAGGCGCCCAACCCGTTCCTCGCCGGGGTCGGGCTGCGGATCGAGCCGGCTGCTGCCGAGTCCGGCGTGCGGTTCCGGCTGGAGATCGAGCTCGGGTCGCTGCCCTTCTCGTTCCTCAAGGCGATCGAGGAGACCGTGCACGAGACGCTAGGTCAGGGCATCTGCGGCTGGCCGGTCACCGACGCCGTGGTCACCCTGACCTATTCCGGCTACTACCCCCGGCAGAGCCACGCCCATGGCACGTTCGACAAAAGCATGTCGAGCACGGCCGGTGACTTCCGGCACCTGACGCCGCTGGTGCTGATGGCCGCGCTGGCGCAGGCCGGCACCAGGGTGCACGAGCCGATGCACCGCTTCCACCTGGAGATCCCGGCCGACACGGTCGGGCCGGTCCTGCCCGCGCTGGCGCGGCTGCGCGCCGTTCCGCGAGCACCGGCCATGCGGGGTTCGTCGTGCCTGCTGGAGGGGGAGATACCGGCGGCCCGGGTGCACGGCCTGCAGCAGCAACTGCCCGCGCTCACCCGCGGGGAGGGCGTCCTGGACTGCGCGTTCGACCACTATCAGCTGGTCCGGGGCACGGTCCCGACCCGGCCGCGGTCGGACCACAATCCGCTCAACCGTGAGGAGTACCTGCTGCACGTGGTGCGGCGGGTCTAAGCGCGGGCTCGCGGGGAACCCGCGTGGCGGGTCAGCCCGGTGACAATGGCCTGGGCTACGGGTGAGGGATCGGAGCCGTCCAGGGCAAACCCGTCCCGTACATGGACTGCGGGCTGGGCGATCATGCGTGGCGTGCTGCCCCGGTGCGGCCAGGTGGCGGTGTGCACGATGAAGGGGTGGCACAGGTAGACGTCCCCGGCCTGGCCGGTGGCGTGGGCGATGCCGCGGCACAGCACCGAGGGCGCCCAGCGGCCGGAGACGTCGTTGCTGGGCAGGCCGGTCTCGCCGTAAGGCTGCAAGATCGGCGGGATATACAGGTGCGACCCGCAGACCAGGCGGGTCGGCGCGTCATCGGGTCCGACGTCAGAGAACAGGAACAGCGCGAGCAGCCCCCTGGCGCGTGACTGCACATTGACCCAGAACTCCGGCTCCGGGCCGGGCCCGGCGAAGCTGCCCTCGATGTGGTACCCGCAGTTACCCGGGAATTCCTCGGACGGGAACCGGACCGGCACCACTCCGCCGATTCCAGCCCGGCGCGTCCACCGGCCCGGCCCGATCAGCTCGTCATAAGCGGCGGCCAGCGGGGGCGAGGTGCCCGCTGCGGTGAACGGCGCACCCTCCGGGCAGCTGATCTGGATGCCCGGCCTGACCCAGGTGGCTGGGTCTGTGCTAACTCCGTGCGCGCCGAGCGCGTCCCAGATCATGTCCCGGCAGGCACCGGCGGTCTCGGCGTCGAAGGCCCCGCGCACGGCCACGAAGCCGTCCCGGGCGAAGGCATCGGTGTCCACCCGGTGATTGTGTGGCAGCCGGGCCCGGCGAGTCACGCGATTTACTGGCTGCCGATCCCGCGCTCCCCGGCGCGGCTCGCCGGGGATTGTTGTCCGACCATCGCTGATCACTACGCCAAGGCACCGGAATCGTGCCGGGCCGGTGGCCCTAGGGGAGGGTCAGGATCTCGTAGCTGTCGCTGGTGACCAGCAGCGTGTGCTCGAACTGGGCGGTGCGCTTGCCGTCCTTGGTCACGGCCGTCCAGTGATCGGGCCAGATGTCGTAGGTGATCGTGCCGAGGGTGAGCATCGGCTCGATGGTGAACGTCATCCCCTGCTCCATGACCACACTGACGTCGGGGTCGTCGAAGTGCGGGACGATGAGGCCGGAATGGAACGTCGTGCCGATGCCGTGCCCGGTGAAATCGCGGACCACCCCGTAGCCGAACCGGCGTGCGTAAGACTCGATCACCCGGCCGATCGCGTTGAGCGGGCGTCCCGGTGCCACCGCCCGGATGCCGCGCATCATGGCCTCGTGGGTGCGTTCCACGAGCAGCCGTGACTCCTCGTCCACATCGCCCGCCAGGAACGTCGCGTTGGTGTCCCCGTGCACGCCGTTCAGGTACCCGGTGATGTCGATGTTGACGATGTCCCCATCCGAGATCACCGTGTCGTCGGGGATCCCGTGGCAGATCACCTCGTTGAGCGAGGTGCACAGCGACTTCGGGTAGCCGCGGTAGCCCAGCGTGCTGGGGTACGCACCGTGATCACAGAGGAACTCGTGGCCGACCCGGTCCAGCTCATCGGTGGTGACCCCCGGTGCGACGTGCCTGCCGACCTCGGCGAGGGCCTGGGCGGCGAGTTTGCCGGCGGCCCGCATCCGCTCGATCGTCTCGGGGTCCTTGACGTCCGGCTCGCCGGTCTTCGGGTATTTCCGGCCCACGTACTCCGGCCGCGGGACGCCCGCCGGGACCTGCCGCATCGGGGATAGCCGGCCAGGCTGGAGCAACGTCGTCATGGTCTGGGAGTCTAATGCGCATGGACGATGACCAAGCCTGGTGGTACTGCCTTAAACACCGCACTGTCGAGCATGGGGCAGGTTGCCCGGGCAAGGACAGGCTCGGGCCGTATCAGAGCGAGGACGAGGCCGCGCACGCCCTCGACACGGTGCGGAAACGTAACAAGGAGTGGGACGCGGCCGACGGCGAGGCCGGACAGTAAGGGCCGTCGCCGTCCGCCCGTGCCCGCGCCGGGACCTGCGGCCCGGGCCACGCCGGGACCTGCGGCCCGGGCCACGCCGGGGTCGGCCCGGGCCATGCCAGGGTCTGGGTCCGCCGGTCCGGTTCCCATGCCCGGTATCGTGGGGCTAGCGGCGCAGGGGCCGAAAGGGGCACGCGGTGAGCGATGACCGGGCCGGGAGCGGGCTCCCGTCTGCCGCGCAGGCCCGGATGAACGAGATCCGGGGGAGCGGGACCTGGGCTTCCGCCCTGTCCACCGACGAATTCGCCGCCATCCGCAGCGTGGGCTTCGAGCCTGTCGGCCAGGTGCTCGGCGCGGCCGTATACAACATTGGCTTCACGGGCGGGTACGGCTGCCCAGGTGCCTGGGCGGGATACGGGGCCTTCTCCCAGCCTGCCTTTGCCCTGCCCGTCCGCACCCCGACGCAGGTCTCCAGCCGCGGTGGCTACGGCTCGTTCGGCCCGTTGATCAAGGCGATGTACGAGGCACGGCACAAGGCCCTGGACCGGATGTCAGCGGAGTGCACGCAACTCGGCGGCCAGGGCATCGTGGGCGTGTCGCTTACCATCGGGGCCTTTCCCGCCGGCGGCCTGGAATTCAAGGCGATCGGCACCGCGGTCCGCGCGCAGGGCGGCGGCGTGGTGCCGCCCCGGCCGTTCACCTCCGACCTGTCCGGCCAGGACTTCGCCAAGCTGATCATGGCCGGCTGGGTGCCGGTCGGGCTGGCGCTCGGCATCTCGGTCGCATCCAGGCACGACGACTGGCTGACCATCGGCCAGACCCGGTGGGGTGCCGGGAATGCCGAGGTGACCGGGTATACCGAAGTCGTGAACGAGGCCAGGCACGACGGGCGCGTCCAGCTGGAGCAGGATGTCCGCCGGCTCGGCGCGGAGGGTGTCGTCGTGTCCAAGATGGAGATGAAGGTTCACGAGCGTGAGTGCCCGATGCAAGAGGGCCGCAGGGACCACATCGTGGAAGTCACGGTTATCGGCACGGCCACGGCGAGTTTCGCGTCGCCGGGCACGCAGCAGCCACGCAGCCTGGCCATCCTGTCGCTGGATCCGCAGCGGCGCCAGGCGGCCCGGATCCGGCTCGGTGGCTGACCAGTGCCGCGCCAGCCCGCGGCGGATGCCGATGATGACCGCAGGATCGTGCTGAGAGCAGCTGAGGGAGAACGATGACCGAGCAGAACGCCGCCGCGCTCGACGCGGCCGGAGTACCGCAGGACGCCCTGCGCCGTCTCGCTGAGCTGCAGCCCGGGCGGCCGGGCGCCATCTTTACCTCGGACCTGTCCGTGAACGAGTTCCTGCTGGTGCGCGAGGCCGGGTTCCGCCCGCTCGGCCTGGTCCTGGGCAGCTCGATCTACCACGTGGGCCTGCAGGTCGGCCGGTGGGGCAAGAACCAGGAACTGGACGTCCTGTCCCAGGCCATGTACCACGCACGGGAACTCGCGATGACCCGGATGGAAGCGGAGGCCGACGCGCTCAACGCGGATGGCATCGTCGGGGTCCGGCTCGACGTGGAGCTGAAGGAGTTCGGCAACGACATCGCCGAATTCATCGCAGTCGGCACCGCGGTCAAAGCCGAGGAGGGGGCCGGCGGCGGGGGAGTCAGCCAGTGGCGTAACAACAAGAACCAGCCATTCACCTCCGACCTGTCGGGCCAGGACTTCTGGACCCTGATCCGGGCTGGCTACGCGCCGCTCGGCATGGTGATGGGGTCATGCGTCTACCACATCGCGCACCAGCGGATGAGCGGGAAGATCGGCAACATCGGGCGCAATGTGGAGCTTGAGCAGTTCACCCAGGCCCTGTACGACGCCCGTGAGCTGGCGATGAGCCGGATGCAAGCCGAGGCGGAGGAACTGCACGCCGAGGGGATCGTCGGGGTCCAGCTCCGGCAGCACAGCCACACCTGGGGATCGCACACCACCGAGTTCTTCGCCATTGGCACGGCGGTCCGGCCGCTGCGCGAGGACCACGTGATCGAGCGCCCCACCATGGTGCTGAGCCTGGACTCCTAAGCCCGGTGCTTTGATCATGAAGGGCTCAGTCGGTGAATGCCGCCCCCACCGCGGAGCGGCCGGTTATGGCCAGCTCCAGGTACCCGTAGCTGCCCTGCTCGCGTAGTTCGCGGGCGGCCTCGACGACCGCGCCGAGCGCGGCGAACGCGAACGCCCCGCCCACCGAGACCCGGCGCACGCCCGCCTCGGCCAGTTCCGGGACCGTCGGGCCGCCGGCCATGGCGAGCACGTTGACCGGCCGGTCGACCGCGCTCACCACCTGGCGGATCTCGTCCAGGTTGGTCAGGCCCGGCGCGAACAGCACGTCAGCGCCGGCCTCCTGGTAGGCCTGCAGGCGGGTGATGGTGTCAGCCAGATCCGGCCGGCCGTGCAGGTAGTTCTCGGCCCGCGCGGTGACCACGAGCTGGACCAGGCCGGCCTTCGCGGCCGCCGCGGCCGCCGCGATCCGGTCGGTGGCCAGCCCGATGTCGTAGATCGGCGAATCGGGCTGGCCGGTGAAGTCCTCGACCGAGCAGCCGGCCAGCCCGGCCTGCACCGCCATCCGGATCGTCTCGGCCACCCCCGCGGGCTCGTCGGCGAAGGCGTTCTCCAGGTCGGCTGAGACCGGCAGGCTGGTCGCCGCGGCGAGTTCCGCGGCGTGCGCGAGCGCCTCATCGCGGGTCACCGATCCGTCGAGGCGCCCCAGCGTGGCCGCGAAACCGCTGCTCGTGGTGGCCAGCGCGGCGAAGCCCAGCGAGGCGAGGAGTCTCGCGGAGCCCACGTCCCACGGGTTCGGCAGCAGCAGCGGTTCCGGGCCCTCGTGCAGCGCGCGGAACAGGTCGGCCTTCTCGGCCTGGCTGGGGATGACAGCAGTGTCCTGGATGCTCATGCCGCCAAATCTAGCGGTCGGTAAGGGGGGTCCGCCGTCTCAGGCCGCCGTCTCAGGAACCGGGCCGGGACCTACCGGGGGGCCGGCCCGCTCACCATGTCGAGCAGCCGGCCGAGACGTTCCCGCAGCCCGGCCCGGGGCTGTTCGCCCGCCGCCCGCTCCGCACCAGCAGCGGAGCTGACCAGGTGCTGGGCCGCGTCGAAGGACACCGGCGCGCTGTCCGGCCGCACCGTGAGCACCTCGTGCGCCAGCTGCTCAAGTTCCGGGTCACCCCGGTCCAGGGCCAGGATCGTGGCGACCTTGCGGGCGCTGTGCACCCGTTCCAGCAGGGCGTCCGGGGCCACCTGCGGGCTGACCACGAGCAGCGTCTCGCCGCGCCGTGCTTCGTCCAGGCGGGACAGGCCCGTCCGCAGGTGCGGCGGCCCGTCCGGCGGCGGATCCCAGCGCACCAGGGTGGGCGCCAGCTCGGGCGCGCCGATCATCCGGCTCTCGTCATCCAGGTGCGCGGTCAGGTGCCAGGGCTCGGCGTCGGGAGTCCCGACGACCAGCAGTCCGCCGGGAGTCCGCGACGACCGGCGCAGCGCCCGGGCGAACTCGGCGGTCCGCTCCAGCCAGCCGGTGCTGGCCAGCAGCGCGCGCAGCGCTGTCACCTGCCCCGAGTCCATGGGTCCATCGTGCCACCGCCGGATGAGGTTCTGGCAGGATCGGGGCATGGCCGCAGAGCAGGGATCACCCATTATGACCAAGGATGTCGCCCATCTGGGGATAGGCGTTCTGGGCGGCACCGGGGATCAGGGCCGTGGCCTCGCGAACCGGTTCGCGTTCGCGGGCAATCCAGTGATCATTGGGTCGCGCAGCGCCGAGCGGGCGGTGGCCGCCGCCGAGTCCCTTGGCCCGGACCGGGGGATCCGCGGCATGGCCAATGCCGACGCGGCCCGCGAGGCAGATGTGGTGATCGTGGCCGTGCCCTGGGACGGGCACCGGGAACTGCTCGCTTCGCTCGCGGACGTTCTCAGCGGAAAGATCGTGATCGACTGCGTAAACCCGCTGGGGTTCGACGGGCGCGGCGCCTACCCGCTGCCGGTCGAGGAGGGCAGCGCCGCTCAGCAGGCGGCCGCGGTGCTGCCCGGCAGCTGGGTCGTCGGCGCGTTCCACCACGTGTCAGCGGTGGTGCTGCTTGACCCGGAGGTCATCGCGATTGACCTGGACGTCATGGTGCTCGGGGACGACCGGGCCGCCACCGACCTCGTGCAGGAACTCGCCAGCCGGCTCCCTGGTGTCCGCGGTGTGTACGCGGGCCGGCTGCGCAATTGCGGGCAGGTGGAGGCGCTCACCGCCAACCTGGTCTCGGTGAACCGCCGGTACAAGGCGCACGCCGGCCTGCGGCTCACCGACATATAGACGCCACAGCGACACGGCAGCCCGCCCGGACCCCCGTCATCCGGTGCGCGGTGGCCCAGGTAACTCGGCGGGCGCTCAGCGGTAAGAGTGCTCCGGCCCGGGGAACTGCCCGCCCGCCACGTCGCTGGCGAACGACTCGGCGGCCTGCCCGAGCACGCCCGCCAGGTCCGCGTACTTCCTGACGAACTTCGCGGTCCGCGGGGTGAGCCCGGCCATGTCCTGCCAGACGAGCACCTGGGCGTCGCAGTCCGGCCCGGCGCCGATCCCGATGGTCGGGATGGACAGCGCGGCGGTGGCCCGCGCGGCCAGCTCGGCCGGGACGCACTCCAGCACGATCGCAAAGGCGCCCGCGGCCTCCAGGGCCTTCGCGTCCTGCAGCAGCCGCTCGCCTTCCTCGCCCCGGCCCTGGACCCGGTAGCCGCCGAACGCGTTGACCGACTGCGGGGTCAGCCCGAGATGAGCCATGACCGGGATGCCGGCCGCGACGAGTTCCTCGGCTTGGCGCAGCACCCGGTGGCCGCCCTCCAGCTTGACCGCGTGCGCCCCGGTCTCCTTGAGGAACCGGATCGCGGTGGTGAGCGCGGCCTCAGGTGACGCCTGGTAGGAGCCGAACGGCAGGTCGGCCACGACCAGCGCGCGCTTGGTGCCGCGCACCACGGCCGCGGTGAGCGGGATCAGGTCATCCACCGTCACCGGGATGGTCGTGTCATGCCCGTACACCACCATGGACGCGGAATCCCCGACCAGCAGCACCGGGATGCCCGCGTTGTCGAAGACGCGCGCGATCAGCGCGTCGTAGGCGGTGAGCATCGGCCATTTCTCGCCGCGCGCCTTGGCGGCCGCGAGGTCCCGCACGGTGACCCGCCGGCCGGCCGGCCCGCCGTAAAGCGGTTCATGCTCTGGCTGGCGGCTGGCCCCGGCGGCGGGACCCGCGGCACGGCCGGCCGGATCCTGCGCTGCGGTCCGCGGGCTGGTCGCGGCCGTGCCGGAGCCTACTTCTTCGTAAGCGTTCATCTGGAACCCTCCACGCCTCGTGGCGCCGTGACGGCGTCCCCGGACCTTTAGATCATGTCATGTTGCGGCCACCTGAGATAGCCCCCGGCGGGCCGGCCGGGCTCCGCGCGAAATTCCCCGGGCCATCTGGGAATCTTTTCCGATACGGACGAGTTTCGTATCGATAGCTCGCCTGCGACGGCACAAGGCCGCGCGGGAACACGTCAGGGTAACGCCGCACGCACGTCGCGGGCTTCCCGCTGACCACGAAGGACATCATGACTTCGCAGATTTCACTCCCGGGGCGGACCCAGGAGTCGGCTGACAAGATCCACCGGCGCCGGTGGCTCATCCTCGGCGTCGTGGTGATCAGCCTGATCGCCATCGTCCTCGACAACACCGTGCTGAATGTGGCCGTGCGGATCATCGCTGAGCCGAAGATCGGCCTGGGCGCCACCCAGAGCCAGCTGGAGTGGGGGATCAACTCCTACACCCTGGTGTTCGCTGGCCTGCTGTTCACGTTCGGCGTGATCGGCGACCGGATCGGCCGCAAGCGCATGCTGACCTTCGGCATGGCCATGTTCGGCATCTTCTCGCTGCTCACCGCGTACTCGCACAGTCCCGATCAGCTGATCTGGGCGCGTGCCGCGATGGGCCTGGGCGCCGCCGCCGTCATGCCGCAGACGCTGTCGATCATTTCCAACGTCTTCCAGCCACGTGAGCGGGCCCGCGCCATCGGCATCTGGGCCATCGCCGTCGGCATCGGCATCGCCATCGGCCCGGTCGTCGGGGGCGTGCTGCTGGCCCATTTCTGGTGGGGGTCTGTCTTCCTGATCAACGTCCCGATTACCGCGCTGGGCGTGGTCGCGATCCTGCTGCTCGTCCCCGAGTCCAAGGACCCCAGCCCCGGCCGGATCGACTACGTGGGCGTGGCGGCGTCCATCGCTGGCCTTGTGCTCCTGGTATACGGGATCATCCAGGGCGGCGAGAAGGGCTCCTGGATCCACTGGGACGTGCTGGGCAGCAGCCTGGCCGGCCTGGCCGTCCTCGTCGCCTTCGGCTGGTACGAGACCCGGCTCAGCCACCCGTCGCTGGATGTGAAGCTGTTCCGCGACCCGCGGCTGTCGTCCGCCATCGGCGCGCTCGCGCTGGTCTTCTTCGGCATGATGGGCGCGTTCTTCTTCCTCAGCTTCTACCTGCAGGGCGTGCGCGGCTACACGCCGCTGGCCGCCGGGTTGCTGACGCTGCCGTTCGCCGTCGGCCAGATGCTGATGGCGCCGCGCAGCGCCAAGCTTGTCGTGCGGTATGGCGCCAAGGCCGTGGGCGCATCCGGCCTGCTGCTGGTGGCCATCGCCCTGGCCGGTTACCAGGCCCTCGGCACGACCACGCCGATCTGGGTGCTCGGTGTCATCTTCTTCGCCCAGGGTGCCGGGATGGGCGCCGTGATGCCGTCGGCCACCGAAGCGGTCATGTCCGTGGTGCCCAGGGAGCGGGCCGGTTCCGGGTCGGCGCTGACCAACACCGCCCGCCAGGTCGCCGGGGCGCTTGGCGTCGCGGTGCTGGGCTCCATCCTGGCCCAGACCTACCGCAGCCAGCTCAGCCCGCACCTGTCCGCGCTGTCCCCGGTGGCCAGGACCGCGGCGTCCGGGTCGATCACCGCGACCCAGACGGTGGCGGCCAAGCTCGGCAGCGCCGGGGCCCGCCTCAACGGGTTCGCGGACACCGCGTTCGTGCACGCGATGCACGTGACCACCGTGGTCTCGGCGGTTATCACGCTGGCCGGCGCCCTGGTGGTGCTGATCTGGATGCCCGGCCGCCCCGCGGCCGGCCAGGCGGTCACGCAGCCGGGCCGCCCGGCCGAGGCCGGGGCCCGCGACGAGGTTGCCGCTCAGGCTGGGGCCGGCGCCCTCGACCCGGCCGGGGTAGAAGGGTAAGTTCATGCGAGCTGAGGTCAACACCGTCGTTGACACGGGCACCGGGTCCGGCCAGGACCCGGTGCCCCCGCAGCGCCGTCCGGGCCGGCCGCGCAGTGAGCGTGCCGATCACGCCATCATCGAGGCGGCGCTGGCCCTGTTCGCCGAGTCCGGGGTGGACGGCCTGTGCATCGAGCGGGTCGCGGCCCGGGCCGGGGTCGGCAAGGCCACCATCTACCGCCGCTGGCCGGGCAAGGAGGACCTGCTCCTCGACGCCCTCGCCGCGCTGAAGACGCCGCTGCCTGAGCCGGCCGGCCAGTCGGCCCGCGAGGACCTGATCACCCTGCTGCGAGCCATGTCCACGGACATCGCGGACCCCCGTCGGACCCGGGAATTCGCCCTGCTGCTCGGCGAGGGTCAGAAGTACCCCCGGCTGCTGGCGCGCTACGAGGAGACTGTGGTCGAGCCGCGCCGTGAGGTGTTCCGGCGGGTGCTGCGGCGCGGCGCGGCGACCGGCGAGCTGCGCGGCGACATTGACGTGGACGCGGCGCTGTTCATGCTGGTCGGCGCCGTGATGATCCGCGGCAGGTATGAGCCAGGGGTCATCTCGCCGCAGTACGCGGAGCGGGTGGTGGACGAGTTGCTGCGCGGGCTCAGCCCGCGCTGACCGGCCCCGCGCCCGCCAGGAACGTCCGGGAGCACCTGGTCACGTAGGGCAGGTCGATCTCCGCCCGGCCCGCGAGCGCGGGATGGGTGTCCAGCAGGCGGCGCACCGCGGCGAGGACCGCCGCCCGCTCGCCGGCCTGCATGGTGATGATGTAGCTGCGCGACGCGGCCAGGTCGATCAGCGTGCCCGGGGTGATGCGGTTGCGCCACTCCACGTCGAGGCGGTCGACCGGGCCGAACGGCGGGCCGACCGCGGGGGCCGAATTGATCAGGTCCTCGTTGTGATCACCGTGAATGATCCGGCCGAGCTCCGCCACCCACTCCTCCCGCTCGTCGCGGATATTCCACACCAGGCCGAGCTGCCCGGCTGCCGCCAGCACCCGCGCCACCTCGGGGACCGCGCGCCGCGGGTCCACCCAATGCCAGGCCTGCGCCGCGAGCACGACATCCACACTGCCGTCCTCCAGCGGAATCTCCTCCGCCGTCCCCGCAAAAACCGGGACATCCGGCACGCACAGAGCCAGTTGCGCACGCATGCCGCCCGACGGCTCGACGGCGACAACGTCAAGGCCCCGGCCGTGCAGCAGGCTGGTGAGCTTCCCGGTGCCAGCCCCGAGGTCGAGAACCCGCCGCGCGCCGGGGGGCAGCAGCCAGTCGATGGCCTCCGGCGGGTAGGTCGGCCGGCCCCGCTGGTAAGTAGCGGCGGCGGCCCCGAACGACGCGGCCTGAGCTGCCCGGCGTCCATCCGCTGCCATACGGCACAGTCTCGCACGCCCGCCCCGGCCCGGGTCAGTGAGCGGCCCGGCCGGGATGGCGGCCCGGGGTATTCCCGTTGCCACGGGATGGGCCAATCGGCCAGACTCCGGTGTTGTGCAGCGTTCCTTCGTTGAGGTCGACGTCTTCACCACCACGCCCTACTACGGCAACGCACTGGCGGTGGTGCTCGACGGCGCTGGCCTGACCACCAGCGAGATGCAGCGGTTCGCCCGCTGGACCAACCTGTCGGAGAGCACGTTCGTGCTGGCGCCCGGCGTGGCCGGCGCGGACTACCAGGTACGCATCTTCACCCCGGTCGCGGAGCTTCCCTTCGCGGGGCACCCGACGCTCGGCACCTGCCACGCCTGGCTGGCGGCCGGCGGGACGCCCGCTGACCCCGATGTCATCGTGCAGGAGTGCGGCGCGGGCCTGGTCCCGATCCGCCGCACCGCCGACGGGCTGGCGTTCGCGGCACCCCCGCTGCTGCGGTCCGGGCCGGTGGACGAGCCGCTCGCGGAGCACATCGCCGCGCTGCTCGGCATCAGCCGGGCCGAGATCGTCGACCTGCGATGGGCGGACAACGGCCCCGGCTGGGTCGCGGTGCTGCTGGCCAGCGCCCAGGAGGTCCTCGCGCTGCGCCCCGGCGTGGTGGACCTCGACCTGGGCGTGGCGGGCCCGTACCCGGCAGGCTCGCCAGCCGCGTTCGAGGTGCGGGCGTTCTTCCCCAAGGACGGGGCCACCACCGAGGACCCGGTCACCGGGAGCCTGAACGCGTCGCTCGCCGAGTGGCTGCTGAGCACCGGGCGGGCGAGCGTGCCGTACGTGGCGAGCCAGGGAACGGTGCTCGGGCGGGCCGGGCGGGTGCACATTTCCCGCGATCGGGACAACACCATCTGGGTCGGCGGCGGAACGGTCACCTGCGTGACAGGACACGCAGAGCTTTAGCGGCCGGAACGGTCACCTGCGGGCAGGACACGCAGCGCTTTAGGGGTACGGCAGGCTGTCACCGGGAATCCATCTTCAGTGCGCGCCGGAACCGCCGGCCGGAGAGTTGGAGACCGTGGACCTATCGCAGGAATGGGGCGACCTGCTGCGCGGCGAGGCCGCCGGGTACGCGAGCGCGGCGCTGGCCAACATCAGGCACGAGTTCCCCGCCGCGGTGCAGCACACGATGACCAAGCCCGGTGACTTCCCGTACCGGCCACGGGCGCGGACGCCGGTCTTCTACGGCAGTTTCGACTGGCATTCGTCGGTGGAAATGCACTGGGCGCTGGTCCGGCTGCTGCGGATGGCTCCCGACGCGGTGCCCGCGAGCGCGATCCGGGCCACGCTCGGCGCCCAGTTCACCCCGGTGGGGCTGATGGCCGAGGCGGACTTCGTCGCTGGCCCGGGTGGCCAGGCGGAGCGGCCACACGGCTGGGCCTGGGCGCTCGCGCTCATCCACGAGACAGCGAGCTGGGACGACCCGGACGCGCGCAAGTGGACGGCCGCCATGGCGCCGCTGGCTCAGGCCCTGACCGGCTGTTTCCTCGGCTGGCTGTCCAGCCAGGCGTACCCGGTGCGGTACGGGACGGACAGCAATAGTGCGTTTGGTATGTCCAGGGTGTTGCCGTTCGCCGACTGGCGGGCCCGCGCGGGGGAGCCGACGCTGCTGGCCGCGATCACGGCGAAGGCGGACGCGTGGTTCGGCGGCGACGCCCTCTACCCGGCTGACTGGGAGCCTTCCGGGGACGATTGCCTGTCCCCGGCGCTGACCCAGGCTGAGCTGATGAGCCGGATCCTGCCGGCCGACGAGTTCGCCGGATGGCTGTCGGTCTTCCTGCCGGGCATCGAGTGGGGGCGGCCAGCGGTCTTGTTCACCCCGGCGGTGGTACCTGAGTCCGCGGACGGCCAGGCCGCCCGGCTGCATGGCCTGAACGCGAGCCGGGCCTGGTGCTGGCGGCGCATCGCGGCCGCGCTGCCCGCCGGGGACCCCCGGATCGAGACGGCGCTCGGCGCCGCGCGGCAGCATGCCCGGGCGGTGCTGCCGCACGTGCTGGGCGGCGACTACACGGTGGCGCACTGGCTGGCCAGCTACGCGGTGCTCATGCTGAGCTGACCGGGGCCGCTACGGGCGCGGTTCCCGCCACCGGCTGGTGATCGGCAGGCGGCGGTCGCGGCCGAAGTTCCGGGTCGTGATCTTCGGGCCGGGCGGGTACTGGCGCCGCTTGTACTCGGCCCGGTCGACCAGCCGGATCACCCGGTCCACCAGGGCCGGGTCGTGGCCCGCCGCGACCAGCGCCGCGGCGCCCATGTCCTTTTCCACATAGTCGTCCAGCAGGGCGTCGAGCACCTGGTAGTCGGGCAGCGAATCAGTGTCCAGCTGGCCGGGGGCCAGTTCCGCGCTCGGCGGCTTGGTGATCGAGTTGTCCGGGATCGGCGGGCTATCGCCGCGCTGGATGGCCTGCTCGTTGCGCCACCGGGCCAGCTCCCAGACCAGGGTCTTGAGCACGTCCTTGATCGGGGCGAAGCCGCCCGCCGAGTCGCCGTAGAGGGTCGAGTACCCCGTGGCCAGCTCGCTCTTGTTCCCGGTGGTGAGGACCAGGTGCCCCTCGGCATTGCTCAGCGCCATCAGGATCATGCCGCGGATCCGGGCCTGCAGGTTCTCGGCGGCCAGCCCGTGCAGGTCAAGCTCGCCGTGGTAGGCGTCCACCATGGGGCCGACGGGCACCGTCCGCGCGTGCAGGCCCTGGCGCTTGGCCAGGTCCTCAGCGTCCGCCACCGAGTGGTCCGAGGAGTAGCGGCTGGGCATGAGCACCACGTGCACCAGGTCCGGCCCGAGGGCATCGGCGGCGATCGTGGCGGTCAGCGCTGAATCGATGCCGCCGGACAGCCCGAGGATGACCGAGCCGAACCCGTTCTTGCGCACGTAATCCCGGACACCGGTGACCAGGGCCGCATAAATCTCCGCCGGGTCAGCCAGCCGGGGCCAGATCACTCCGGCGGCGGGGCCGGAGTCCGCTGGCGGCGCCAGCGGCGGCAGCGCCGGCAGGGTGACCCGGTGGATCGTGATCGTCGTGCCGTCGTGCGCGTCGGCGGGCGTCTCGCCGGGTAGCACCGCCGGGTCGGCGGGGGGCAGCTCGAGGTCGGCGAGCACCAGCGTCTCCTCGAACTGCGGGCCGCGGGCGAGCAGCTGGCCGGCCGCGTCCACGATGATCGAGTCGCCATCAAAGACCAGCTCGTCCTGGCCACCCATCATGTTCACGTAGGCGAGGGTGGCGCCGGCCTCGCGGGCCCGCCGCGCGCACAGCTCAAGCCGCGCCTCCTCCTTGCCGCGCTCGAAGGGGGACGCGTTGGGCACGACCAGCAGTCCGGCGGCGGCCTGCCTGGTCACCGCCACCGGGCCGCCGTCCTGCCAGAGGTCTTCGCAGATGGCGATGGCCACGTCGACCGCGCCGTCCGGCGATCCAGGCCCGGGGCAGGGGAGCCGGAACACCGGCAGCCGGTGGCCCGGCACGAAGTACCGGTACTCGTCGAACACGCCGTAGTTCGGCAGGTGGTGCTTGGCCGTGGTCACCACCACCTGCCCCCCGTGCAGCAGCGCGGCGGCATCCAGCGGGGCTCCGGTGGGCAGGCCGACCCGTGGTGACAGCCCGGTGCGCTTGCCCAGGTACCCGGTGACCACGGCGATGCTGCCGAGCCCGTCAGCGGCGAGCCGCTGCGCGGTGACGTCCAGGGCAGCGATCGAGGCGTCCACGAACGAGGCCCGCAGCGCGAGGTCCTCCACGGGGTAGCCGGTCAGCATCATCTCAGGGAAGACGACCAGCGCAGCACCCTGCTCGGCGGCGCGGAGCGTCCACTCGGCCACACGGGCGGCATTGCCGTCCAGGTCGCCGACAGTGGAATTCGTCTGGGCAAGGGCGATCCGGAGCCTTGGCACGGAATCAGCCTATGCGCAGGCGGCGCGCCCGATCGGGCGGGGCGGGCGTGACTACGGCGGCCTGCAGGTAGCGTCGGTGGGCAGAGGGATTCGTAACGCGTAGGTAACACCGTCGCGAGAGACTGTCCCTCAGGGCAGGCCCGGCACGCCCGCGGAGCCGCGCTGCCCGAATCCCGGCAAGATCGAATCGCTGACCAGCAAGGACGGGCAGTCATGGACCGGCAGGAAGAATTCGTCCTCCGCACCCTGGAGGAGCGGGATATCCGTTTCGTCCGGTTGTGGTTTACGGATGTGCTCGGCACGCTGAAGTCGGTCGCGGTGGCGCCCGCTGAGCTTGAGGGCGCGTTCGCCGAGGGCATCGGCTTTGACGGCTCCGCGATCGAGGGCTTCGCGCGGGTGTATGAGGCCGACATGCTGGCCAAGCCGGACGCGTCCACATTCCAGTTGCTGCCCTGGCGCGGCGAGGCATCCGGGGTGGGCCGGATGTTCTGCGACATCAAGATGCCGGACGGCTCACCCTCCTACGCGGACCCCCGGTACGTGCTCAAGCGGGCGCTCGGCCGCGCGGCCGAGCTGGGGTTCACCTTCTACACCCACCCCGAGGTCGAGTTCTTCCTGCTCAAGGAAAAGCCAGCGCCGGGCGTCAAGCCGCAGCCCATCGACCTGGGCGGCTACTTCGACCACACGCCGCACGGCATCGCCCACGATTTCCGGCATGTCTCCATCCAGATGCTGGAGAGCATGGGTATTTCAGTGGAGTTCAGCCACCACGAGGGCGGTCCCGGCCAGCAGGAGATCGACCTGCGCTACGCCGACGCGCTGACCACGGCCGACAATGTCATGTCGTTCCGCCTGGTCATGAAAGAAGTGGCGCTCCAGCAGGGTGTCTTCGCCTCGTTCATGCCCAAGCCGTTCACCGAATTCCCGGGCTCTGGCATGCACACGCACATGTCGCTGTTCGAGGGCGACCGCAACGTCTTCTACGAGCCGGGCGCCGAGTTCCAGCTCTCCAAGCTCGGCCGCGCCTTCATCGCCGGTCTGCTCAAGCATGCTGCCGAGATCACCGCGGTCTGCAACCAGTGGGTCAACTCCTACAAGCGCCTGTGGGGGGCGACAGAAAGCACCGCCGGAGCCGGCGGAGAAGCACCCTCCTACATCTGCTGGGGACACAACAACCGCTCGGCGCTGGTCCGGGTGCCGATGTACAAGCCGCAGAAGGGAAACGCCACCCGGATAGAGTTCCGGTCGGTTGACTCGGCGTGCAATCCTTATCTGGCGTACGCGCTGATCCTGGCGGCCGGCTTGAAAGGCATCGAGGCGGATTACGAGCTGCCGCCCGGCGCCGAGGACGATGTGTGGGCGCTGACGTCGGCCGAGCGTCGGTCGCTCGGCATCTCGCCTTTGCCGCAGAGCCTGGACGAGGCCATCAACGCGATGCAGGACAGTGAGCTGGTCGCGGAGACGCTCGGTGAGCATGTCTTCGACTTCTTCCTGAGGAACAAGCGCAACGAGTGGCGGGATTACCGGCACCAGGTCACGGAGTTCGAGCTTGACCGCTACCTGCCAATGTTGTGACTGTGAGGCATACCTGTGGCGCGACGGAGGGCCAGGGCAGAAAGCGTGGACACCGATCGGGGTGACGGCACGATGTTCAGTGTGGCTGTACTCGGGCCATTAGCGGTCCGATCGCGGGGCGCGGTGGTGCCGGTCCCGGCGCCCAAGCAGCGGGTCATCCTGGCCGCGCTGGCCCTGCGAGCCGGGCAGGTGCTCTCCTACGACGAGCTGGCCGAGATCGTGTGGGACGGCGCGCCGCCGGACGCCGCCCGGGTGGTCACCCGCAACTACATCAGGCGGCTGCGGCAGGTCCTCGGGCCGGAGGCAGGCCGCCGGATACTGACCCGTGATCCTGGATACGCGCTCGATGCGGTGCCCGATGAGGTGGACGCGCTGCGGTTCACCGCGCTGTGCATGCGGGCCGGCGAGGCGGTCCGCCAGGTTAACGAGGCAACGCGCGATCAGGCGGCGGGCGCCTCGGAAACATGGGACATGCTCGGCGAGGCGCTGGCGCTGTGGCGCGGGGATCCGCTGGCGGATGTTCCCTCGCACCTGCTCGCGACGGCTGAGATACCGCGGCTCGACGCGCTGCGGGCCCAGGCGTTCGAGTGGCGGATGGATGCCGGGCTCGCTCAGGGCAGGCACGCGGAACTGGTCACCGAACTGGCGCAGCTCGCGCTGCAGCACCCGTTGCGGGAACGTTTCCACGCCCAGCTGGTACTCGCGCTGTACCGGTGCGGGCGGCAGGCCGAGGCGCTGGCCGCCTATCAGCGGATCCGGCGCATGCTGGTGGACGAGCTGGGCGTGGAACCGGGCCCTGAACTGCGGGACCTGCAGCACGGGATTCTCGCTGGGGATCCCCGGCTGGCCGCCCCGGGTCCGGCCCTGACCAGCCTCGCCACAGCCGGTGCGGCTCGCGCCGGCGTGGCCCGCGGCGGCGCGCCGCCGGTCGGCCCGGTCCCGGCTAAGGTGGCGCCAGGCGGCGTGGCCCCAAGAGGCTTGGCGGCTGCAGGGGTGGCTTCTGCTGGAGTGGCGCGAGGCGGCGTGGCCCCGGATGGCACGGTCGCGGCCGGTTTGGCTCCGTCCAGTGTGATCGCGGGCAGTGTGGCTCCGTCCAGTGTGATCGCGGGTGGTGTGGTCGCGGACGGTGTGGTCACGGGTGGTGTGGCCCCGGATGGCACGGTCGCGGCCGGTGTGGTCACGGACGGCGCGGCTCCGGGAGATGCGGCCCAGGGTGTCGTGGTCCCGCGGCAGCTGCCTGCCGGGGTGGCGCACTTCACCGGGCGCACGGCTGAGCTGGCCACGCTGCGCGCCTGGCTGCGGGAGGCGTCAGCCGCGGCCGAGTCGGCCAAGGTCCTGGTGATCGGCGGCACCGCCGGAGCGGGCAAGACGGCCCTCGCGGTGCACTGGGCTCACCAGGCGGCGGCGAGCTTCCCGGGCGGCCAGCTGTACGTGAACCTGCGCGGATTCGATCCGTCGGGTGCCCCGGCGGCGTCGGCCGACGCGCTGCGCTGGTTCCTCGGTGCGCTCGGCGTGACCGAGGAGCGGATACCGGACAGCCTCGACGCGCGGGCGGCCATGTACCGCAGCCTGGTGGCCGGCCAGCGGGTGCTGGTCATCCTGGACAACGCCCGCGATGCCGCGCAGGTGCGCCCGCTGCTGCCGGGCAGCCCGTCCTGCCTCGCCGTGGTGACCAGCCGCGCCCGGCTGCCCGGGCTGGCCGCGATCGAGGGCGCCCGGCTGGTACCGCTGGAAGTGCTGACCGCCACGGACGCCCGTGAGCTACTGGCGAGCCGGCTGGGCGAGCGGGCCCGCGCCGAGACCCAGGCGACCTGGCAGCTGACCGAGCTGTGCTCCCGGCTCCCGCTGGCGCTGAGCATCGTCGCCGCCCGTGCGGCGGCCCGGCCCCGCCTGTCGCTGGCCGAACTGGCCCGCGAGCTGGCCGACGTGCGGGGACGGCTGGACGCCCTGGATGCTGGTGATCCTGCGGCCAGCGTCCGGGCCGTGTTCTCGTGGTCCTGCCAGCAGCTGAGCGGGTCGGCGGCACGGATGTTCCGGTTGCTGGGCTTGCACGCTGGCCCGGATATCAGTGTCCCGGCGGCGGCCAGCCTGGCCGGGCTGACGCCGTCGCGGGCGCGGGCGCTGATCGCCGAGCTGGCGGACGCGCACCTGATCGCGGAGCATGCCCCGGGCCGGTACGCCTTCCATGACCTGCTGCGCGCTTATGCGGCCGACCTGAGTGCGGCGGCCGACAGCGACGATGAGCGCCGCGATGCGCTGCACCGGGTACTCGACCATTACCTGCACACCGCGCATCCGGGCAGCCGGCTGCTGAACCCGGCCCGGCTGCATGTGGCCCTGCCGCCGCCGCGGCCGGGGGTGACCCTGGAGTGCATCGCCAGCGCTAGTGAGGCGCTGGCCTGGTTCGATGCCGAGCACCAGGTGCTGCTCGCCGCGATCACCCAGGCCAGCGACATGGGTTTCGACGCTCATGCCTGGCAGCTGCCCTGGACGCTGATGCTGTTCTTCGACCGGCAGGGCCACTGGCATGACCAGATCACCATCCAGCGCATCGCGATCGCGGCCGCCAAGCGCCTGGGCGACCTCGCCGCGCAGGCGCGCGCCTATCGTGATCTGGGCACGACCTTTGGCCGGCACTGTGCCTTCGCCGCGTCACTACCGTACTTCCGCCAGGCACTTGACTTGCACCGCCAGCTCGGCGACCGGCTCGGTCAGGCCCGGGTGCGTAACGAGATGGCGTTCGCTGCGGAGCAGCTGGGCAACCTCGGCGGGGCGCTTGATCACGCGCAGCAGGCCCTGGCCTTGGTCGAGGATGAGGGTAAGGGCAACGAGGCGGCCCTGGCCAAGGCCCTCAATGCGCTGGCCTGGCTGCATGGGCAGGGCGGTGATCCCGAGGCGGCCCTGAGCTACTGCGTGCGGGCGCTCGGGGTGGGCAGCGGGCGCGGGGACACCCTGAACGAGGCCAGCATCTGGGACAGCATGGGCTACGCACACCACCAGCTGGGCCGCCTCGCCGAGTCCGTCAGCTGCTACCGCACGGCCGTGGGGATGCTCGACGGACTGAACGCCGGGTGTCACCAGGCGCCTATATTGATCCATCTCGGCGACGCCTGCCACGCGGCCGGGGAACCGGACGCCGCCCGCCAGGCCTGGCAGCGCGCCCTGACCCTCCTTGAGGACCTGAAGCACCCGGATGCCGAGCAGGCCCGGGCCAGGCTCAGCGGCCGCGTCCCGGTCAGTGCCTGACAATCGGTGCAATGCGGCGCTACCGGGACGTTACCGCCACGGCGGACAATGGACGCAATGCACTTACCCCCCCCAAGTGCATTCCCCTCACCGGGGCCGTCTGCGGACGGCCCCGGTGACATGTGGGGGCACCGCTCAGGGCTGCCGGGAGAACTCGTCGACCTGGTCAACCAGGTCGCGGTAGCTCCGCAGCGAGGTGCGCAGTTCCTCGGTGTCGGTGTCAGCGCCCTGCCAGGAGGACTTCAGGGACCGCTCCCGCTCCTGCAGGGCAGTGATGAGTCCGCGGAGTGTCTCGGCCGCGAGATCCGCTGCCCGTTCGACCGAGCCGCGCGGGTCGTCAACGAACATCGACTGGATCTCGCGCCAGCGCTGATCGGGGTTCGTCGCTGGTGAGCTGCGGGCGAGGGGCACACCGGGAGTCACTCCCACGGGCGCGACATCCGGGATCGTCTCGGCTGCGGGGAAGGTCCTGGCTGCGGGCACCGGCGCGAAGGCTGCGGGCGCCGGCGCGAAGGTCGACTCATCCGAGGCCAGAATCGCCGCATCCGGATCGTTCCCGGCAGCTGGCCCAGCCTCGGGAGCTGCAGTCTCCGGCGTCACGGGATCAGGCGCCGCAGCCTCAGGCACCCCGGCCTCCGCGGCTGCCCCGGACTCGTGGCCGGTGTCCGGCGTGTCCTCGTCGATTCCCAGGATCAGCACATCCGCATCGTCCTCAGCACTAGCCGGCGCAGCCTCCGCCGTCTCCGGCGTGAGGATCAGCACATCGGCGTCGTCCTGGATGATGGGGCCGGCGGCCGCGGCGGGGCCGGGCTCTTCCGTTCCCTGGAAGCGGTCATCGTAGCGAGATGCATTCATGGGTCACGTCCTTCGGATCTCGGGGGCTGCTTCGTGCTCGGCCAGGACGGCCGGGCCCGGGCCGTAATCCGATGCCTCCGGGACGCGGGTGCGCACGTCCTCGCCGCTGGTGATCACTTCGTCGCGGTTGACTGCCGCCGGGTCGCCCGTGGGCTCGCCGAGCAGGTCCTGGAACAGTGCGCGGTAGTGGATCATCGCCTGCCGCAGGTCTTCGGTCGACGCCGTGCCCGCCGTGGCACCGGTGCTGATGTCCGTGGCGGCGCGGTAATGATCAAGGGTCTGGGCATGCTCGACGGACAGATCCGCGAGGACCTGATCCTTGTGTTCGGTGGGATATCCACGCTCGGTCATGACGGTGCTGACCAGGGCCTGTGCGTCGGCGACGGCATTTCGCGGCGCATCCACGAATCGTTCCTGGATGTGCCTCCATTGATCGGCGTGCTGCGCTCGCACGGCGGGATCCAGCGGCTGGATATCAAAGCCCTTGACCCGCTTCTCCCGTTCGGTGAGTTCGGCTTCGCCCTGCCGGCGGCTGGCTTTCTCCTCCACCACGCGGTCATATTCAGGGCCGAAACGCTCGCGGAGCCGACGGCGGCGCGCTTGAGAGATGCCTGCCGCCACCGCAGCTGCCACGATGAGAATGACAACGATGACGATCACGACGGTCCCAGTTGACATGGGGTACCTCCGGGTTCTTATAGACCGCTTTCGCAGCTGCCCGCCATCTACCGGCTCAAACCGGCGGGGCCTCCGCCGTGCCGGGGCGCGGTAACTGACCTGGCCTCCATCTGGGCGGCCGCGCTTGTCCCAGCTACGGTTCAGGGGTGAGCATGCTGCGCAGGACCTCGGCGGCCGGCCGGCTGGCCCGGATGGGCTTTGCTGACGCCGAGCAGGCGCAGCAACTGATCACCGAGGATCTCGCGCTCGATCCCGACGGCGCCGACGCTGACCTGTTCGAGGCGCTCGCCGCCGCTGCCGACCCGGATCTGGCCCTGGCCGCGCTGGCCCGGATGTCGTTCGACGCTGAGCTGCGCGTCGCGCTGCGTGCCGATCCGGGGCTGCGCATCAGGCTGACGGCTGTGCTCGGGGCCAGTGTGGCTCTCGGTGATCATCTGGCCAGGCATCCGGATGACTGGCGGGTGCTCCAGGGCGAGGACGCACTGCGCCGCCCTGCGGCGGCGGAACTGCGCGCGACCTTGCTGAAGGCCACCGGCGCGGGGGCTGAGCCGGAGCCGGTGGCGCAGCCTGGGCAGGCTCCCGGCGGGGACCCGGCGACCGCGCTGCGGGTCGCCTACCGCCGCCACTTGGTGCACCTGGCGGCCAGGGATCTCACCGGCCTGGTCCCGTTCGGCGAGGTTGCCTCGGAACTCGCCGACCTCGCCGCCGCAGCGCTCGAGGCCGCACTGGCCATCGCTCGCTCGCAGCTGCCCGCGGGGTCACCCCCCGGCCGGCTCGCGGTGATCGCCATGGGCAAATGTGGCGGCCAGGAACTGAACTACGCCAGTGACGTGGATGTGATCTTCGTAGCCGCAGCCCCGGAACCGGGGAACGCAGCCGGCTCGGGGGCCGGCGGCAGCAGAGCGGGCGGCTCCGGGAAAGGAGCCGGTCCCGGAGTGGGCGGTCCCGGAGTGGGCGGTCCCGGAGCAGCGGCTGGTCCTGGGGCAGCGGGCGGCTCCGGGGACCGGCCAGCCGATGCCGAGGCGGCCGCGCTGGCCACGGCCACCCGCCTGGCCGCGGGCCTGATCCGGGTCTGCTCGCAAACCGCGGCCGATGGGGCGCTGTTTCCCGTCGACCCGAACCTGCGCCCGGAAGGCCGCAGCGGGCCGCTGGTCCGGACCCTGGCCAGCCACATCGCCTACTACGAGCGCTGGGCCAAGACCTGGGAGTTCCAGGCGCTGCTCAAGGCCAGGCCGGTAGCGGGCGATCTGGCCCTCGGCCGCGCGTACGTCGAGGCGCTCGATCCCATGGTCTGGCGCGCGTCCCAGCGCGAGCATTTCGTCCCGGAGGTCCAGGCCATGCGCCGCCGGGTGATCGGTACCCTGCCGGCCGCTGAGGCCGGCCGCCAGCTCAAGCTGGGTCCGGGCGGGCTGCGCGACATCGAGTTCGCGGTCCAGCTTCTCCAGCTCGTGCACGGCCGTGCCGACGAGACCCTCCGGCAGCGGGCCACCCTGCCGGCCCTGTCCGCGCTGGCCCGCGGCGGCTACGTGGGCCGCGAGGACGCGGCGACGATGGCCGCCGCCTACCGGTTCCTGCGCCGGGTCGAACACCTGCTGCAGCTCCGCCAGCTTCGCCGGACACACACCCTGCCGGATGATCCCGACGTGCTGCGCAGGCTCGGCCGGGCGATGCGGCGGCAGATGACGCGCTGCGGCGCTGTCCCGGCCAGCCCGCCGTCCCGAGCCGACCCGGCCGCCGAACTCACCGCGCACTGGCGGCAGCACGCCCGCGAAGCGCGGCGCCTGCACGAGAAGCTGTTCTACCGGCCGTTGCTCGAAGCGGTGGCCCGGCTGCCCGGTGAGGCCGTCCGGCTCACCCCCGAAGCGGCCCAGGCCCGGCTTGAGGCGCTCGGCTACGCCGACCCGGCGGGCGCGCTGCGGCACATCGAGGCGCTGACTTCCGGGGTGTCGCGCCGGGCGGCGATCCAGCGCACGCTGCTGCCGGTGATGCTCGAATGGTTCGCCAGCGCGGCCCAGCCGGACGCGGGGCTTCTCGCGTTCCGCCAGGTCAGCGAGACTCTCGGGAATACTCCGTGGTACTTGCGGCTGCTGCGTGATGACACCAAGGTCGCGCAGCGGATGGCCCGGCTGCTCGCGTCCAGCCGGTACGCGGCTGACCTGCTGCTGCAAGCACCTGAGGTGGTGGCCATCCTGGGCGAGGACGCCCAGCTCGTGCCGCGGCCCGCCGCCGCACTGCATGTCGAGGCCACCGCGCTGGTCAGCAGGCACGCCAGCGCGGAGGGCGCCGTCACCGCGGTGCGGGCGCTGCGCCGCCGGGAGCTGCTCCGTACGGCCACCGCCGACGTGCTCGGACTTTCCAGCGTGGAGGAGACCGGCGAGGCGCTGACGGTGATCACCGCGGTGACCATCGGTGCCGCGCTCGACGCCGCGACCCGGAAAGTCGAAAGGGACGACGGCCCGTTGCCCACCCGCGTCTCCGTGATCGCCATGGGCAGGTTCGGCGGCCGCGAGACCAGCTACGGCAGTGACGCCGATGTGATGTTCGTGCATGACCCGCTGCCCGGAGCGGACGAGGAGACGGCGACCAGGGCCGCGCATACCGTCGCCGAGGAACTGCGCAGGCTGCTGGCCCGGCCCGCGCCCGACCCGCCGCTGATCATTGACCCCAGCCTGCGCCCGGAAGGCCGGCAAGGCCCGCTGGTGCGCACGATCGCCTCCTACCGCGCGTACTACGAGCGCTGGTCGCTGCCCTGGGAGGCACAGGCGCTGCTGCGCGCCGCGCCGGTCGCCGGGGACCGCGAGCTGGGCACGCGGTTCGATTCGCTGGCCGATGAGTTCCGGTATCCGGCCGGCGGGATCAGCGAACCTTCCGTGCGGGAAATAAGGCGGATAAAAGCACGCATAGAAGCCGAACGGATGCCCAGGGGAGTCGACCCGGCGCTGCACGTGAAGCTGGGACCTGGCGGACTCGCGGACGTTGAGTGGGTGGTTCAGCTCCTGCAACTGAAGCATGCGCACGAGATCGCCGGACTGAGAACCACCCGGACCCTGGCCGCGCTGGCCGCCGCCGAAGAAGCTGGGCTGGTGGCGCAGAGCGACGCCGCTGCCCTGGCCGAGGCCTGGCGGCTGGCGACCCGGATCCGCGACGCGGCGATGCAGGTGCGCGGGCGGGCGTCGGACGTCATCCCGGCCAAGCAGGCCGAACTGGCGGCCGTGGCCCGGCTCATGGGGTACCCGCCGGACACGCCGCAGGCCCTGGTGGAGCACTACCGGCGGGTGGCACGCCGGGCCCGCGCCGTCATGGAGCGCCTCTTCTACGGGTGACCGCCGCCATTCCATGATCGCGCTGGTCTGCTCCTTTCCGGCTGCCATGGGGCGTGCTCGTACCAGAGGATGAGGAGAGGTTTGGCCCGTGGGCTGACGTGCCGGCGGTCCTTCGCGGGTCATCCTGGCCGGGTGACACCACTCCGCTGGGCCGTGGACCTCGTGCTCATCGCCGCCGGCATCATCTCGGTGCTGTTCGAGCCCACGTCCATCGCCATTCACAGCGTCATCGGGCTGATATTCGTCGGGGCCGTCGGGCCGCATCTGTGGAACCGCCGGACGTGGATCCGCGGCGCGGCGCGGCGGCTCTGGCAGCGGCGGCTGACCCGCACGCTGCGCTGGAGCCTGGCCCAGTCCGTCCTGCTGTCCGCCCTGGTGATGGTGATGACTGTGTCGGGCCTCTGGGACTGGCTGGACGTGCCGACCAAGATCCGCTGGCATGCCATCTCCAGCGTCATCCTGATCGGCGTCGCCCTCCGCCATGCCTGGACCCGGCGGGACTGGCTGCTGCACCGCCGGATGCGTGCTCCGGGCCGCCGCCCGGCAGCGCGACCGGAACCCCAGCTCCCGGCTCCGTAAAGGTGAGGCATGCCATCGTTTCGCCCGGTCTGAGGCGGCGTGCCGTGCGCCCGGCATTCACCGGTGCCATACTGGCCACCGTTGGGCACGGGTGAGGGGATTGCGTGTCAGATAGCGCGGGCGGTGCCGGGGTTCCGGGCTCCGGAGCGGACGGCGATGCGGATCCGAACCCGATCACGGTTGATCCTGGTAAAGGCTGGTTCATCAGGCTGCCGGTGCCCATGGATGTCGTCAGGAAGCTGGGCGGTTCCACCGAACTGGCGGCGCGCCTGCGCCCCCTCCTAGACACGGCGCCCGGCCACTACAATGAGCTGCCGCCCGATGCCGCCGACCGGCTGACCGCGGCGTATGACGAGCTGCTCCGGCACCTCGAAGCGGTGACTCACCAGGAAGAGCGCGGCTAGGCCATGCCGCTCTTCCGGGGACGTGCGCCGAGTCCTGCTCCCGCTCCTTCGCCGGGCGGCGGCATCTACGGGCCGTACATCAAGTCGCTGCTCGACTATGAGCTGACCCGTAAGTCAGGGCTGGAGGCGCGGGCCTCGGCCGTGGTGTCGACCGCGGGTACTCTCGTCACCCTGCTGTTCGGGCTGGTCGCCGTCGTCACCGGGGCGACCACCTTCAGCTTGCCCGGCACCGCCCACGGATGGCTTATCGCGGCCGTCATCCTTTTCGTCATCGCCATCGGGCTCGCTGTCGCTGTCGTGGTGATCCCGCATCCTTACGGCCAGGTGAATCTGGGCGAAGGGCCAGCCCAGCTCTGGAGAGAGACTGCCTCCAGCGCGTCAGTGCACGTGGCCGAGGCTCAGGTGCAGCTGATCACCGTGGTACGGCGGAGGAACGCCGCGAATGCCAGGCTCGTCCTGGTGAGCGGGCTCGCTGAGTTGCTCGCGCTGGCCATGCTGGCCGTCGCGGTGATCCTCATCCTCGTCTGAGGCGCGTGATGTGCGTTGATCTATGCCAGGAAGGCAGGCGCGCATGAGGGGATGAGCGGCGATGGTCGCGGCGGTGCGGGCCGATGTCGATGGCCCGGCAGGTGATCGCGTCATCGATCAGCACGTAGATGTGGACGAACAGGTCCTCGGTTGGCAGCATGGGAGTCGCCTCTGTGGCTGGACGGTCTTCGACAACCGCTTTCTGCCGCAGAGGCAGCCTCGTGATCAACATGGCACGCCGTTTGAGCGGGAGGTTTCCGGCCATGGCCAATGCACACCATGTGGTAGCGGCCTACTGGGCGGCGGCGGAGGCCAGGGATTGGGACACGTTCGCTGATCTGGTTGCCGACCGTGTTGTGTATGAGGCACCCCAGGCCCGGGAGCGGGTCCGCGGCCGGGCCGCATACCTCCGCTTCAACGTCGAAGGGTTCCCCGGCGCCTGGCATCTCCAGGTGGAACGGATCGTCGGCGAGGGCCGGCACGCGGCGAGCTGGATTCAGTTCTCCGATGCTGGTGACCACTATCCCGGGCTGTGCTTCTTCGATCTCGATGAGAACGGCCAGATTGCCCGGATAACCGACTTCTGGCCCACCCCGCATGAGCTTCCGGCCAGCCGCGCGCACCTAGTGGAGCGTTACTGATCGTTGCGGTGCAGCCTGGCGCCGATGGCCGCGATCTCGCCAGAGCCACTGCGCACCCGGCAGCCTGCCCCGGCTGAACCGACGCGAGCCCGCGAGACCAGTCAGACGATGACCAAGGCGACACGCTGCCATCAACCCACATAACGCGCCTTAGACCAGGGCCGGGCGGTCGGCAGCGGCTGTTGGCGGGCGGCGCGTCGCTCGTGCCAGACTCGTGCCCGTGGGGCAAGCATCCGTGGACTGGTCGCCGGGCTATCGGGAGTACCCGCCGCCGGGCGCCCTGCGCCCAGCCGTGTCCTGCCTGTGGGTCCGGGTGGTGCCGCCCGGCGGAGCGCCGCCCACGCTGGTCCTGCCTGATGCCTGCGCGGACCTCATCTGGCAGAGCGGCCGGGGGGTCTTCGTGGCCGGGCCAGACACCGGGCCTGCGCCCTCGTCTCTCGCGCCGGGCACCATTCTTGCCGGGCTGCGGCTGTGGCCGGGGACAGGCGGCCCGGCCCTGGGCATACCGCTCAGCGCGCTGCTCGACCAGCGGGTCGACGCCGCCGACCTGTGCGCTGACCGGGCGGCGGGTCCCGCAGCGGGCCTGGTCCGGGAGCTGCCCGGCTCGATGACACCGGATGAGGCGATGGTCGGCCTGGTGCGGATCGCCTGCCGCATGCTGGGCGCGGGGCCGCCCGACCCGCTCGTGGTGGAGACAGCCCGGCGCCTCGGCTCACCGCAGGTCCGGGTCGAGTCGATCGCGTGGGATCTCGGCGTCAGCGAGCGCCAGTTGCGCCGCCGGTGCCGCGCCGCGGCCGGCTATGGCCCGGCGACGTTGCGCCGGGTACTGAGGTTCCGCCGATTCGTGTCGAGCATCGACGCCGACAGCGCGGCGGGCAAGTCAGCCGACCTGGCCCAGCTGGCCACCGAGACCGGCTACGCCGATCAGGCCCACCTCACCCGGGACTGCACTCGGCTGGCTGGCCTGCCGCCAGCAGGCCTGGCCCGCGTCCGGCACCTTGGCTCGGCCGGGTGATGCCCGCGCATCGATGGGGCGTGCTGGTCGTCGGTGCCGCGCAGGTCCGGGTTGGGCGGGTCCTGATGTAGTACCTGCCTCAGCCGGGCCGCCTTGGGGGAGTGCTGTCTGGTGGGTCGAGGCGGTGCCGGAGCTTGATTTTCGCGTCGATCATGAAGATTGCCGCGTCAACGCTGGAGTCGATGGCTTTGTACCGTTCGATCCAGCGGTCGCGGTCTGGCTGCTGGACATCGTTGAGGACCCGCAGGAGCGCCACTTGAGCGAAGCCCACCTGGGTCGGTGTGGCCGGCTGGGATGGGACGCGCTGCCCTTGGTAGGTCCCTTCCTCTCGTGCCGTCATGAGGTCCAAGCGTTGTTGGTGCAGGGATCCAAGATCCTCGTCTTCCTCGCACCTCAGGGGATGGGGGTTGATGGCGGGAGGGGGCAGGAAAGCGGGGGTGTCGGAGCGCGGCTGAGCCAGCGACAGCAGGTGGAGCAGGTCATTTGCGGTCTTGTCCCGGTTGGTGAGGTTGCGCGTCCCGAGCAAGCGCTCGACGGTGGCGAGCATCGACGTGTGGTCGTACTGGGTGTGGTCGATGACACCGCGCGCGATGAGGGGGGAGATCACCAGCGCCGGAACACGGACGCCCAGGACATCGAAGGTGAACCCGTGCTGGACGTAGCTGGCGGTGACGACGTCGCCGGGCGGGGTGGCCGCAGGCGGTTTGACATGGTCGTAGAAGCCGCCGTGTTCATCGAACGTGATGATGAGCAGGCTCTTGTCCCAATGGGGAGAGTTCCGGATGGACTCGTAGACCGTCTTGATGAGCTGCTCTCCGCGGGTGACGTCATCGAGGGGGTGCATCGAGTTCCCGCAGGTGAAGTCGCCCGGGCCGGTGACGTCGAATCCGTGGGCGCCATACTTGGGCTCGATGAACACGAATTTGGGCGCGAAGCCTGGATTGCTTAGTTCCGTGGCGAACTCGTCGAAGTCGGTGAACCGCCCCTGAAGGGCATTGAGGTTCATGCCGCTCAGGGCGAAGGACACCGGGAACTCGTCTCCTTCGAAGATGCGCCACTCGATGCAGTAGTCGTCCAGCAGGTCGAAGATGTTTCCGTTGGAGAAGCGGTAGCCCTCGATGGTGGTCGCGATCACGATGTCCGTTGGGCTGGGGCTGCCATCGAGGCCACCGGATGAGGCGGCGAGGGCGAAAAAGCGGTTCGGCCAGGTCGGGCCCGGGAGTGACGAGAACCAGTTGTCGCAGATGGCGTACTCCTGGGCCAGTTTCGTCAGCACGGGCAACTGGGCAGGTTCGAAGCACCTCATGATCCGTTCCGGCGTCGATGACCCGCTGTGCCGGTAGTTGGCGATGAACCCCGAGTTGTCAATCGGCGGGTATACGTGGCTGGCGGGATAGGCCGCGCCATCACCGCACAGCGCGACGACGGTGTCCTCGAACTCGTGGCCGGGGTCTTTATCGATGCCTTTCAGCGCGAAGTCGGCACCTGGCCCGACCGGGAACGCGACGCCGGTGGCGGGATCGACGTTGGAGTCGCGGGCGGCGTCGGCGCCGTCCACCGTGGTGGGCTTGCCATCCACACCGGTCCCGGTTAGCCCGCTGAGCCCGAACATGTGGTCGAAGGACCTGTTCTCCAGCATCAGCACGAAGACGTGTTCCACCCGGGGCTGGCGGCTGGCCCGGCCGAAGAGCCCGGCAATGAACCTGAATAGAGCCAAGATGGCGCAGCGGAACCAGTCCCAGGCCACACAGATGAGCTGGAGAAACCAGGAGAAGGCCACGCAGACAGCCTTGACGACCCAGGCGTAGGCCTTGCAGACCCATTTCGCGAGCCAGTACCAGGCTTTGCAGACCCATTTGGCAATCCAGTACCAGGCCCGGCAGAAGAACCCGGCGATGCAGTTCCACGGCGTGTACCAGTGGCACTTACTCCACGAGGTGCATTGGTTCGAGCCCTCATCGGCCCAGGTGGAGCACTGGTTCGAGCCCTCATCCGCCCAGGTCGTGCACTCGTAGTCGAGCTTGGACGACCAGTTCTTGCACGTGATGACCGCGCGGGTGACCCATTTAGTGCAGGTGGACATCGGTAACCTCCAGGGCCAGGACTCTTCGATGGAGTTGCCGCCGGAGGAGCCGCAACCTCAGCGTGGCGACCGCGATCCCGGTCAATTTGCCGGCCACCGGCGCTGCCCCCACAGCGAAGAGCGACCACAACACCGCAGGCAGGCGCCAGGAACCGGTGACGATAAGCGCGGCGAAGGCGGCCGGGACGGCCAGGACCAGGAAGATGCCTCCCGCGGCGCATCCGCACTCGTTCACGTACCGCTGCACCCGGGCACGAACCGAGACTGCGTCCGGCGGGCCGCTTGGGAACCTCGCGAGGAGCCCTTCGATGGCCATCGCGGTCTCGCGTCTCATCTGCTGTCCCGATCGGCAACGTCCGGGCAGGCCGCAAAGTCCGCAGGCATCATCATCCTCCTGGCTCCCATGAGGCAATCTCTTCCAGCGACAGCGCCGCTGGAACAATCGCCCGGCATCCGCCGGGCCTCACCTAGATAGAGGCCGGACGCAGCGCCTAGATACCGCGGATCACCGCTCGCCGCGCACCGGGTTCTGGCGCACAGGGGTTCTGGCGCACCGGGTTATGGCGTGGCCGCGCCGAGGACGGCCAGTGCGGCCAGCCGGCTGATGGACTCGGTGAGTAGTTCGCGCTGACGCGGCAGCCGGTGCGCTTCCTGGTCGGGCAGGTGCACCTGCACCTCGATGTCGGTGGCCTCGCCCGCTTCACTCAGCCGCCACTGGAACTCCAGGTCGGAGACCAGGCAGGAGATCGTCACCCGGCCATCAGCCCGGTCGGTGCGCAACTGCTGGGCCATCGGGAAGTCAGGGTAGCCGTCCGGCCACAGGGTGAAGTGATCACGGCCGTCAGGCCGCACCGTCTCGACGCCGGACCACCACTCCGGGAACCGGCCCGGATCGTGCAGCAGCTTCCAGACTTCCTCGACCGGGGCTTCGGCGTGAGCGGTCAGCACAAAGCTGGGCATTCGGATCACCTCGTAGCGGTGGCGGTGGCAGTGCCGAGCGCGGCTCGCTCGTGCTCGATCCTGGCCAGTTCCAGGCCGGGCTCGATGAGGCCGACCACTGGCGGACGGCCCAGGTCGACGAGATCGGCCAGGTACCCGTCGGCCGTGTTCGCCGCGGCCGCGCCCGCCATCCGCCGCCATCCCTCGGCCGCTTCGTCGTACCTCTTACGGGCCAGCGGGAGGTTCCCGTGCGCCGCCGCGATCAGCGCCTGGATCCCGGCCATCCGGGGGACCAGCGCCCAGGGCTGGTCAGCCCGGCCCACCGGTTCCAGGGCGGCCGCGCGGAGCTGGCTGGCCGCAGCGGCCGCGTCACCGGCCCGGGCGAGCGCTTCGGCTCTGGCCAGTGCCGCGGTCGGCCGACTGACCTTCGCACCTTCCGACAGCGCCTGACCAAGGAGCCTGGCCGCCTCCTCGTACTGGCCGGCCGCCAGGGCGATCAGGCCGGCGTCATGAGTCGCGGTGGCGGCCAGGCCAGGGTCGTCAAGGCGGCCGGCGCATTCACGCTGCCGCCGGACGGTCTGCCCGGCCTCCTCGTGGCGGCCCAGCCGGGCCAGCAGGTGCGCGCGAGCGGCCAGGCAGCTGACCAGCAGGACCGGCACGCCGCTGGTCGCCTCGATCGCACTGTCCGCCAGCACGAGCGCGGCCTCGTGATCGCCGGCGCAGGCGAGCGCGCAGGCGGCGTTGACCCAGACCGCGTAGGCGCGGCCAGGCAGGCGCGCGAGCTTCATGGCGGATCCGGCCACCCGGGCCACGGCGGCGCACTCGGCGAAGCGGCCCTGCCGGATCAGCCCCAGGATCCGGATTTCGGCGATGTCGGCGACGGTCTGTGCGTCAGGGTCTTCCGGCAGGTACGTGCCGGCCGCCGCCAGCAGGCCCTCGACCGTGGCGGCGTCGCCGGCTACGGCCTGGCCCCAGGCCAGGCCCACCAGTGTTTCGGCGCGGACCGCCGCCGGGGATTGCGGCGTCAGCAACGACTCGGCCGTGCCGTAGGCCGTGAACGACGCTTCGGGATGGCAGAACACTGAGCGCAGCAGGCGCCCGCGCCGGCACCACGCGCCCGGCAGCTCAGCCTGCGGCAGCAGCGCCAGCGCCTGTTCCCAGGCCTGCTCCATGGAGTCCGGCCGGCCCAGCCACGCCCAGACCTCGGCCAGCTCCAGCCACAGCAGCCCGTCGCCGGGGGCGCACTCGGTGCCGCGGGTGAGGAACGCGGCCGCCTCGGGCAGGGCCCCGACCGACTGGGCGTGGCCAGCCGCGGCCGCCCACTGCGAGGCGGCCTCGGCGGCGCGCCCGGCCAGCGTGAGGTGGTGGGCGATCTCGGCGTGGTCGCCCGGGCCGAGGGCGGTCGCCACCCGCTCGTGCAGCGGCATGGGATCGGCGAGGTCGGCGTACGCCGCCTCGCGCAGCAGGGCATGCCGGAACCCGAGCCGGCCGGCCCGGCGGACCAGCAGCCCGCTGTCGGTGCCCTTGGCCTGGGCCTCAGGCAAGTCGGCGACACCCAGGCCATCGAGTTCGGCCCGGGTCAGCGGCCGGCCCGCCGCGGCCAGCAGCCCGGCCAGCGCGC
>Ga0265338_10001461_pt1 | contig 38300 bp, 40 predicted proteins | sample 42126metaG_FD_193579 | JGI IMG/M metagenome (GOLD analysis project Ga0265338, IMG submission 193579) | Rhizosphere microbial communities from Carex aquatilis grown in University of Washington, Seatle, WA, United States - 4-21-26 metaG | ecosystem: Host-associated > Plants > Roots > Rhizosphere... | reverse complement strand
GAGCTTCCAGCGGGCGCCTAGCCGCCCGCTGGAAGCTGGTCAGCCCTGAAGTGAATGTGTAACCTCTAACCAACATAGTGTTACCCATGTATTGAACCTGATGTGTTACCTATGTTCTGACTGCGCCGTGCGCGCCGCCACGCCTGACACCCGACACCCGACACCGGCGGGCATACCCTTAACTCGCGAATCCCGCATCAAATTTTAATATGTCAAAGAACTAACCGCTTATTTATCACAAAAGTAAAAAATTTGTCAAATACTAAATCTTCTTTCCCGTCTCGGAGCGGTCCCGCCTTGCGGGAGTAGAGCGCCGCCAATCAACCCTAGACCCGCAACTTGCAACTGCCTTCCCTCATTCCCCTCGACAATCTGTCCTTTCAACCCTAAACCATCAATAAACCGTGCGACTGGGATAGGCCGCAAAATTACCCGCTAAGCATCATTCGTACGCCATGAAACTTCCGATCATTTTATTTGTTGGGGCAACAGCAGGATTGTTGTCAGCTTGTCGTACGCAGCCGAGAGCGAGCTATCAGCAGGTCTACGGGCAGAATTTGGCTGACGGAAGCGTGATGATGACGACTTTGCAAGCACTGGACACCGGCGACACAACCAAGGCCAGAAAAGTTGCGATGACTGGTTTACAAATGACGTTGGACGAGCTCTCGGATTTAGACGCTCACTCATATCCGACGCTGGAGCAGAAGCAGGATGAGGTTAGGTTGGCCAGAGAGATTTTGGATTATATGCTCGCGCATCGAGACGACTTCGACCCGCGTTTGCCCAGCGTGCAAGCCGGTATGCGAGGATTGCAGAAGACTTTGACGGAGCCGGATGATGTACAGCGACTCACAGAGTTGTCAGATTATCTGGAGACACATAAGCCATGAAGTCTAAATCGCTGCTGGCAATTGTTTACCACATTTCACGTGGTGGGATGGCCGGTCCATTTCCGCCGTCACGGAGGGACGTCGTCCTTCTCGCGTGGTTCAGCTTGGGTTGTTAGTCCACTTCACGCCATGCAGCGTTGCCTCCAGTTTTTGCTCATCGTCTCTTGCATCGCTTTTTCGTGGCTGGCTTTCATGGTGGTGCATGAATTCGGTCACGCGCTCACGGCTTGGCTTACCGGTGGCTCGGTTGCCCTCATGGTCTTGCATCCGTTGCAGATTTCCTGGACGGCATTTTCGCGCAATCCGCATCCACAACTGGTCGCATGGGGAGGCCCATTTTGGGGCGCCCTGCTGCCGGTCTTTTTCCTGATGATCGCACGACTGCTGCGTTCCCCGGGTCTATATCTGTTCCGGTTTTTCGCGGGATTCTGTCTCATCGCCAACGGCTCGTATTTGTTTGTGGACTCATTCGGGCGAGGTGGTGACGGCGGCACGCTGATTCATTCCGGGGCGGCGCAGTGGGAACTTTTACTGTTCGGTGTCGTCGCCACTCCCATTGGATTCTGGCTGTGGCACGGCCTGGGTCCACACTTTGGGTTCGGCGCAACACAAGGGCGCGTCAATCGAATGGCGGTCATTGTTTCGACGTGCTTGCTTGCGGTTTTAGTCGTGACGGAGTTACTGCTCTACCCGTTCTACAGACGATGAAGACGTGGTTTAACAAATCGCTCCAGCCACCAACCCTTCCACACACCTCTATGAAAACCACCCTCCTCTGCCTTCTCATTTGTCTGCCGGCGTTTGCTGCCGACCTGAACGATATTCGAGTCTCTACCTCGATATACAAAATCATGCCGGAGAATTCCCTGGCCACAGTGGAGTACTTTACCCGAGGCGGCCAGACCAATCTGATTCGCAGCACGCACACCAAAGATGGAGTCGTCTTGTTCCGCTCGCAGAGCTTTTATCATAATGGAATCGAAGTGGGCGGTTATACGTTTACGACTGAAATGGGCACACACACCATGATCGGCTCAACGCCGGGCGCGCCTTATTATTTGAGCTTCGATTTCGATTCTTCCAACCACCCACTGTCCGCCCAGATCCGCGCCACCAATCTCGTGATGTTGGATTGGTATCTCTGCACGAACGGAGTCTTTTATCCGGCCGACAGTTCCTTGATCCGCGAGGCCACCAGCCGGCTGCCAAAAAATTTCCCTCCCCGTTGATTTATGACCGCCTCCTTGAGAATAAGCCGGCCATAAATGGCTTAGTAAAATTGTTAGACCTGAACAGCGATGAAGCTTACTTACTATTGTTTGGTTTTGCTCGCTTGCAGCTTGTCCGGCTGCGCTACCAACGAGCCACCTTTTCCCTCCGAGATTCATGCTGATATTCGTGAGGCTCCGGCTTTGAGCATTGAAGAGACGATTCGGGACATGGTACATACAAATAGGGATTGGGAACAGGCACGCTCCCGGACTTATCAACAGCGGGATATTGATGGTGATGGCATTGACGATACGGTTTTGCTCACGACTTTCGAACATGGGAATTACTGGCGTCGAGAGTTGTTCGTGTGTTTGAGTTCGTCTCCAAACAAGGTCATGCACACGAATTTGGGTGGCAAGGGTGAGCGACAGGCGGACGATGTTGCCATCACGAATCAGACGATCATTATCACCGGCAAGTACTATTCGGCAGATGACGCGATGTGCTGCCCATCGCTACCATACGAGTCCACATTTTTAGTGGTTGATGGGAAGCTTGTGGAGAAGAAATGACGAGGTCTAACCGCGCAGGCAAACGCGAGATGGCGCGCAGCCGTCAAGTCCCGTTCATTTGAATCTTGGCTTCTCTGGAGCTTGGACGCCTGGTGCTTGGGATTTTAAACGCCTGCCGGTTCGTAGCGGCGTACATCGGCAGAGCGCCGCCAATCAGTTTGAACCCTTCTCCAAAATTAGTGCGGATTAGCGCCGATTAGCGGTTAACAACTTTGTTACTTCGTTTCTTTGTCGTTATTTTCCCGCCTGCGGCACGATCGAAACCGATTTCAACTCCGTCCCCGCTTCCCGCCCCACGACGATCAATTTGTGCGCGCCGGCCGTGAGGTTGAAGACCTTGGGAGAAATTTCGTCGCTGCCCGCATCGCCGTTGCCGCGCCAGCTCACCGTGCGCTCTTCAAAATTACTCGTCACCTCCATGTCCCAGATCATCAAGGGATCTTCCGGTTGCGCGTCCATGTTCACGTAGAACGAATTGGAGTCTTCACCCGGCGCATTCACCACGGCTTTTACCAGGTAATTTCCCGCGTTCGCGACAATGAAACTGAACACCGCCTTGCCGTTCTTGCCCATCTCGTCCGACTGCTCCGCCTGCGAGACCACCCCGTTCGTCAAAACAAACGGCGCGCTCACCGTCGCCGTCGTCACCGAAGCCGTGAACACCGGCGCGGCATTTGTGGTCATCATCGCATCTTTCACCTCAGGCGCCGCATTGGTCTTAACCTCATCCGCAAAAACCGGGGCAATGGCCAAAAGTGCGAATAGAACCGGGAAAGTGATTTTCATGCCGCTATTCCTACGCCTGGCCGTAGGTTTCCTCAAACAAAAACTGCGACAAACTGGTGGAAGAAATGGTCAACCACGGATGGACACGGATGAACACGGATTTGGGGAAATGATTATGGTTGGAACTGCGTGAGGCGGGGCACACGAAGGCTCACCTTTGTATGAGATCAATAACGGTCTGGATGTTTTTCCCATCCGTGTCTATCTGTGTTAATCCGTGGTTAAAAATCTTTCCGTTCCTACCTCAACTTCTTCTCCCGCAATTTCTCTGCAAACGCCACAAACTTCACCGCCTGGTCGTTCAACCGGTGGTCATATTCGGGATGATTGAATTTGCCGGAGGCATCCAGCACTTTGCCGATGCCCGGCATAAAGACGCGTTCAGGAAAGAGGTACGCATTGCGATACCCGAAGATGGCCTGCAACTGCTCGATCGGCCGCAACGCACCCCAGATCCCCATCGATACACCCACGAAACAAACCGGCCGCTGCTCAAAACTTTCCGGGAACGGCAGCATATCAATAAAATATTTCAGTATTCCCGGGATGCCGCCGTTATATTCCGGCGTCACGATGACCAATCCGTCCGAGGCCAAAATCGCATCAACGAACGTCTTGAACGCTGCGGGCTTTTCCGCGTAGGACGTCGGCGAAAAGATTTCCGGTGGCAATTGCGCCAGGTCCAGCACCTCATGCGGCACGCCATGCGATGTGTAGATGGCGTCCACGTGCGCCGTGACTTTGCGCGTATTGCTGCCTGGCCGGTTCGTTCCGCTGACGATCACAATCATGACCCTCTATTAGGCCATGCCCGCTTCGGATACAACTGGATTTTAGCCGTTTTAAGGCTGTTTTAGGCATAGCCAGAAGCGAAAAATTATGAAAGCATAAAGCCAATTCATCCGAGGTATCTGTGTATGACACCGCATGCCAAAGAGCATAAATCCGGCTTCACCCTCATCGAACTGCTGGCCGTCATCGCTATCGTCGCTTTATTGGCCGTGACCCTGCTTCCGGCCCTGGCCAACACCACCGATCACGCCAAACGCGCCGAATGCGCCAACAACCTGAGGCAGATCGCCGTCGCTGTGGGCTCCTATACCGGTGAATATAACGGCATTATGCCCCCCCTCAAATCGCGTGACTCGAATCCCACTTACCCCTACGAGATGTTTCGTTATTCTCCGCCGGATGTGATCCCTCCAACCTATGATTCTTCTGGCGGTCCCTACAACCTGGGGTTGCTTTGGAGTTCAGGAATTTTAAAAGATGGTCATGTTTTCTATTGCCCGGGCCGACTGGATTCAACCGACAATAATTTGACGTATCAATTTTACACCCAAAAAACCAACTGGCCATTTGGGGGTGATCCGGCTGTTTCCAACCCCGGTTACGTTCGCTCCGGGTATTATTACTATCCGCAATCGATCACCGCACGAGTGGAAGCCGGCAGCGACGCTCCGGTGCGTGCTCCTGTCATCCCGTTTTGGCCGGCTTTCAACGATCCGGCAAACACATTTCCATACACCACTTGGATCTGCGTGCCGCCTTTCAAGATCTCCGGAATGGATCTCTCCAAAAGCATGGTGACCGACTATTTTTTGACCGGATTGGCCAACCTTCCTCACAACATCAGCGTCAACCCGGCGGGACTCAACGCCGTCTTTCCGGATGGACACGTCAATTGGCAGAGCGCGCGGGGAAACCCGAATACTTTTGACCCGACCTTATGGCAAGCCATTGCCGGGGTCGGCATCGGTGGTGCTAACATTGGCCTGGATATCCGTTATGTGCTGAGCACCTTGAAGTAATAAGATCGCCATTACCACTTCCCCGTAGCGGGGCGCGCCGCTGATTTCCCCCCCCGTCTTTTCTCACCGCTTTTCCCATCTTGCCGTTTGTCACTCTATCTTTGCCACGCCGAAGGCGTGCCAGAACTTAGCCGGGGGTTGAGCGACCAACGAGAGCGATACCACCCGGAAACTGACCAATTATATCATCCACCCTGGAGGGGTGGCAGAAACAAAATATCAGACCCCCTCACGTACCCATTCCATTTTTCAACCCCAAAACCTCCGCATGAAGTTTCCGTGCAAGTTCCTTGCGTCCCATCTTTGCCTCTGGCACCGGCGCAAACACCACCCGCGCGGAAAGCCGTCGTTTGCTCAGCAAATTCAACAGATGCGGCAACAACGTCATGTCGCGCCAGTAATAAACCTCCTCCACCACGTCCCCGTCTTCGATGGCGTAATTGATATAGCCCACCTGCAACGGATGCGTTGATTTCGCCGCCGGTTCGAGCAGGGATGATTTGAACGGCAACACCGTTTCGCCATTGGAACTCATCCCCTCCGCAAATAATACCAGCAGCAAACCCGCCTCCAGCGCCGCCTTCATCTCACTGGCGGCCCGCGTAACGTCGCTGCGCTTTTCGCGTCGCACAAAAATAGTCCCGGCGATGCGAGCAAACCAGCCGAACACCGGCCAATGTCTTATTTCGCTCTTGGACACAAAACTCGCCGGCGCAGTGGCGGCAATGACCAGGATATCGAGATAGCTCAGGTGATTACACACCAGCAACCCGCGTTTCGGGACCGGTCCGCCGATCCGGATCTGCGTGCGCACGACGCGCAAAACGCGACGCGAATTTCGCTGCAACCACAACCCACGCGCGGTGCTCCGACGTTCCTTTTTGCCAAAGGCGACCGTCACAACGTAATCCAATGCCGCGAACAGGAACGCCCCGCACAACCAAAGCCCGCGCCCGGTCATGCGCAAGGGATGTTTGCAGAAATTTCTGGCCAGCACGCCGGAGGTATCAGGGAAAAAGCCGCCTCCGCCAAGAAATTTCGCGCGGGGCTCAATTTTAAATTTGGTCAAACGGCTTTATCGAATTAAGGTCTCATTACAGGGAGGCGGGATAACTCAACGAGGAATTGCAGGGATTGGCCGCCATGCCTCGCGACATGAAATAGTTAAATCGAACCTAACCATGAATCCGACCGCCGAACCCACTCGCACGACTAAACCAAATGTCATGGACTCCGCCTGGCATGACCTGATGCAGCAACATCTGCGCGATGAAAATCTTCCCGCCGCCGTCCTGCCCTGCACGCCCATCAACAAGGTGCTGAAAGGCCAGAAAGCCATCGTGACCGGCGCAAATTCCGGTATCGGCGAGGCCGTCGCCCTTTCGCTTGCCCGCGCCGGCGCAGATGTGGTCGTGAATTATGTCACGCATCCGGAGGTTGCCGATGCCGTCGTCAAACAGATCGTGGCTGAGGGCGGCAACGCCTTCGCCTTCCTGTGCGACGTGCGCAAGGAGGACGAGGTGCAGGCGATGTTCAAAAAAGCCGTACAGGAATTCGGCACCGTGGACATCCTCGTCAATAACGCGGGCCTGCAAAAGGATTCGCCGTTCGACACCATGACGCTCGCCGATTGGCAACTCGTGCTGGATGTGAATCTCACCGGCCAGTTTCTCTGCGCGCGCGAGGCCGTCCGTGAATTCAAACGCCGTGGCATCCGCCAGGATGTTTCCTGCGCCGCCGGCAAAATCATCTGCATGAGCAGCGTCCACGACATCATCCCCTGGGCCGGGCACGTCAATTACGCCTCCAGCAAAGGCGGCGTGGAAATGATGATGAAGAGCATCGCGCAGGAAGTCGCGCCGTATCGTATCCGCGTGAACAGCGTTTCGCCCGGGGCCATCCGCACGCCCATCAACACGGAAGCCTGGAGCACACCGGCGGCGTACCGCGCCTTGATGAAGCTCATCCCCTACAAACGCATCGGTGAACCGGACGACATCGGGCGCGCCGTCGTGTGGCTCGCCAGCGATGATTCGGACTACATCCACGGCGCCACCATCTACGTGGATGGCGGCATGACGCTCTATCCCGGTTTTGAGACCGGCGGTTAATCATTTCCGTACACGCCGTTCCGAACTATAATCGTCTGCGATAATCACCATGATCCCTGAAAAGCAACGCCTTGCCGAAGGCCAGTCTCGCAAAAAGAATTGGAAATTTTTCGGCCCCTATCTTTCCGAGCGCCAGTGGGGCACCGTGCGCGAGGATTATTCCGCCGACGCTCAACCGTGGACTTATCTGCCCCACGACCACGCCCGCAGCCGCGCCTATCGCTGGGGCGAAGACGGCATCGCGGGATTCAGCGACGACCATTCGCGCCTGTGCCTGTCGCTCGCGTTGTGGAACGGCAAGGACCCCATCCTGAAAGAACGCCTCTTCGGCCTCACCAATCTCGAAGGCAATCACGGCGAAGACGTGAAGGAGTTGTATTACTATCTCGACGCCACGCCCACGCATTCCTACCTGAAGATGCTCTACAAATATCCGCAACGTGAATTTCCCTACGCGGCGCTGCGCGATGAAAATACCCGGCGCAAAGCGGACCTCACCCGGATGGAGTTTGAATTGCTCGACACCGGAATTTTTGACGATGACCGCTACTTCGATGTCTTCATCGAATACGCCAAGGCCGACGCGGAAGATATTTTGATGCGCGTCACCGTCCACAATCGCGGGCCGGAGGAGGCGATGATCCATCTGCTGCCGCAACTCTGGTTTCGCAACACCTGGTCGTGGAACAATTCCGCCAAACCGGCCCTTTCGCTCACCAACCAGGAAGTCGTGACCGCCACCCACGCGGAGCTTGGCACTTATTTTTTGCACGCGGATGGCAAACCCAACCCGCTGTTTTGCGACAATGAAACCAACGTCCGCCGCCTGTATGGCCAGAATGCTGCCCTGGGATTCTTTAAGGACGCCCTGGACGATTATGTCGTTCACGGTAACGAACTCGCAATAAATCCCGAATCCAACGGCACCAAAGCCGGCTTGCTCTACAAGCTGACGGTTCCCGCCAGCGGTTCCGTCACCGTAAATTTGCGCCTCCACAAATCGGATAACGGCCAGCCCTTCGCCGATTTCGACTCCATCTTCAAACAGCGCGTCGCGGAAGCTGATGAGTTCTATGCGGAGTTGCAGGAGGGCATCACCGATGCCGATGAGCGCAACGTCCAACGCCAGGCGTTCGCCGGCATGATTTGGTCTAAACAGTTTTTTTATTACGATGTGCGCGCCTGGCTGAAGGGCGACCCGGCCCAGCCGCCCCCGCCGCCCGAACGCAAACAAGGCCGCAACTCCGATTGGAAGCACCTGAATAATGCCGACATCATCTCGATGCCGGATAAGTGGGAGTTTCCGTGGTACGCCTCGTGGGACCTGGGGTTCCACACCATTGCCCTGGCGTTGTTGGACGCTGACTTTGCCAAGCACCAGCTCGTTGTGCTCACGCATGAATGGTACATGCATCCCAACGGAAAATTTCCGGCGTACGAATGGGACTTCGACAATGTGAACCCACCGGTGCACGCGTGGGCCGCGTGGCGCGTGTTCCAGATCGATCGCAAACAACGCCGGGAAACCGATCCCAGGGACTGCGGAGACGTGGAATTCCTCGAGCGCGTCTATCACAAGTTGCTGCTGAACTTCACCTGGTGGGTGAACCGCAAAGACGAGCTGGGGAAGAATATTTTTCAGGGCGGCTTCCTCGGGCTCGACAATATCGGCGTCTTTGACCGCAACGAAACTCAACCCGCGGGCGGTTACATCAATCAGGCCGATGGCACGAGCTGGGTGGCGATGTATTGTCTCAACATGCTGCGCATCGCCCTGGAGCTCGCGCAGCACAACAAAGTGTACGAAGATATCGCCACCAAATTCTTCGAGCACTTCCTCGCCATCGCCCAAGCCATCAATTCCACCGAGGAAGGCCTTGGCCTGTGGGACGAAGAGGACGAATTTTATTATGACGAACTGCGTACGCCCGGCGGACACGAGGTCACGTTGAAGATCCGTTCCATGGTCGGCCTCATTCCGCTCTTCGCCGTAGAGGTCCTTGAGCCTGCGCTGCTCAAAAAACTTCCGGACTTCAGCAGCCGCCTGCAGTGGTACCTGAATTATCGTCCGGACCTGGCCATGCTGGTCTCGCGCTGGCAGGAATGCGGCAAAGGCGAACGCCAACTGCTTTCCCTGCTGCGCGGGCACCGCATGAAATGCCTGCTCCGCCGGATGCTCGACGAAACCGAATTCCTTTCCGACCACGGCGTCCGCGCGCTGTCCAGGGTGCACGCCCAACATCCATTCCGGCTCGATTGTAGCGGCACGTTCCATGAAGTCGCCTATTGGCCGGGGGAATCGCAAAACCGTCTGTTCGGTGGCAATTCGAACTGGCGCGGCCCCATCTGGATGCCCACGAATTTTCTCCTCATCGAATCACTTCAAAAATTCCATCACTATTACGGCGACGATTTCAAGATCGAGTGCCCCACCGGTTCCGGAAAATTCATCACCATCAACGATGTGGCGGATGAGCTGTCGCGCCGACTGGCGAGACTTTTCCTAAAGGGACCGGATGGTCAGCGGCCGGTCTTGAAATATCATCCGAAGCTCGCCACCGATCCGCATTTCAAGGATTACGTGCTGTTCCACGAATATTTCCACGGCGACACCGGACGGGGCTGCGGCGCCTCACATCAGACCGGCTGGACGGGTTTGGTGGCCAAACTATTGATGCCGCGCTGTGCTTAGTGCTCGTGCTTTATTTCTTCAAAGCCCTTAAAAAATATCCGTCGATATCGGTTGGAATTAACAATGGCGGAAGGGGTGGGATTCGAACCCACGGTAGGGTTACCCCTACTCCTGATTTCGAGTCAGGTGCCTTTAACCACTCAGCCACCCTTCCTTCCGTTCAGTATCAATGACTTACAACGCAAACACCGGAACAAGATTGACATATTAACACGCCTTTTTTATACAGGTTCAATGAAAGAGAGATTGAACCAGTCAAACTGGGTGCAAATAAAACCATATCTTGTGCGTTACGTGCCATCGCACCAAATTTTTGCACGATTCCGGGCGGCGGGCAAGCTGATTCAAAAATCGCTGAAAACTGACCGGGTAACGGTGGCCGAGCTTCGCCTTTCCGATCTAATGAAAGAGGAGCGGAAGAAGGCGGAAGGCCGAAAGGCAGAGGCACGCGGCAAAATGACATTCGGCGACGCGCTCCAAATTTTTCTAAACCGCCTCGATGACAATTACACGCTCAAACCCCGCACCAAAGAGTATTACAAAGAGCGGGTAATTGACTCGTAGAATTTAGGGATAAGAAGGGCATAAAGGATGGGCTATGAGCAATCATACGCCTGCATTGGAAAAATCGAATAACGCCAGCCAAGCTTTGCCCCGGCTGGCCTACACAATGGAAGAAACCGCCAAAATTCTTGGCGTATCTTACATAACGGTTCACCGGCTGCTTAAACGCGGCTTGCTGAAAAGTTCAACGGCCTTACGCCACAAATTGATTCCCGCCTCTGAGATCGAAAGATTTCTTAAATCCACATTGAATTGAAATTCAAACCGGAAATTTATGAGTTTGGACTTTAAATCGGTGAAGGACGGCCGTTCCGTCGCCAAATGGCTAAAGGAATTAAAAAACAAATCCGGCGTTTATGTCATCCGTGAACGTGGCTGGCTAGGCCAAGTGCTTTACGTAGGCGAGAGTCACACTGGCGATTTGCTGTTGAAATCGCATTCCACCCTTTAGTGCTATTGAAGCCACCGCTGATAATCGTCGTTGGATTTTGCCGTTAATCATCTAAGCTGCTCTTATGCGTGTGCTGGTCGTCGAAGATGAAAAAAAGACCGCCTCATTCATTTGCAAGGCGCTGCGGGACGAAGGTTTCGCCGTGGACGTCTGCCACAATGGAGATGATGCGCTGGCCGCGGTGCGCACGACTCCCTTCGATGTCCTGGTCCTCGATATCATGCTCCCGGGCCGGGACGGCCTGAGTGTCCTGGGACAATTGCGCGGGCGCAAAAACACCACGCCCGTCCTCCTGCTTTCCGCTCGCGGCAACGTCAATGAACGGGTGGAAGGTTTGAACGCAGGTGCGGATGATTATTTGCCAAAGCCGTTCGAACTCACCGAGCTCATCGCACGCGTGCGCGCTTTGACCCGCCGCAGCGGCGAAAGCAAGTCCACCGTTTTGAGTCTCGGCGACCTTACTCTCGACACCGTGACCCACCGCGCGCAACGCGGCAGCACGGAGATTGAACTGACCGCGCGCGAATATCGTTTGCTGGAGTTCCTGATGCGTTCAGCCGGCAGGCCATGCGGAAGGATGATGATTCTGGAAAAGGTGTGGGATTATCATTTTGATCCCGGCACGAACCTCGTGGATGTGTATGTCCGTCGTTTGCGCGAAAAAATTGACGCGAATTTCGAACCCAAATTGCTCCACACCGTTCGCGGTTCGGGATACATGTTAAAAGGCCGGCCATGACCATCCGCACACGACTGGTGGGCTGGTACGCAGCCATTTTGACGTTGTCACTTCTTTTGATTGGTATCGGTACCTATCATGAGATGCGGGAGCAGGCCCACAATGAGAAGCACGGCAAACCGGTTGATCCGCCGATGGAGGAAGCGGAAGAACTGGTTTTTCTGGTCGGTTTGCCTTCGGTGATTTTGGGCCTCGCCGGCGGGTGGTGGTTGACCCGCAGCGCGCTGGCGCCTGTCGCTGCGCTTACCAGGTCCGCGCAGCGCATCACGGAACTGAATCTCACCGAACCGCTTCCGCGCACACGCAACGGGGATGAACTAGACAAATTGGCCGAAGTACTGAATGACATGAACACGCGCTTGAATGATTCGTTCATGCGCATCCATGAATTCACCTTGCGCGCGTCGCACGAACTCAAAACACCGCTGACCATCATGTGTGGTGAAACCGAAACTACGTTGCGTGACGAATCATTGCCTCCCCAGGAACGCGAGCGCCTGGCCAGCCAGCTTGATGAATTGCGCCGGCTGGCCCGGATTGTGGATGGCCTCACCCTCCTGGCGAAGGCGGATGCCGGCCAGGTAAAATTGGCTTTCGAACCTCTGCGGCTGGATGAACTGGTGCGCGACAACTATGCCGATGCACAGATTCTCGCGGAACCAAAAGAGATCCGGGTGGAACTGGCTGCTTGCGAAGAAATTTCCGTGCGTGGTGACCGGCATCGTCTGCGCCAGTTGCTACTGAACCTCGCCGATAATGCCGTGAAATACAACCGGGTGAAAGGGCAAGTCACGATCAATCTGCGCCGGCTGGACGGGGTGGCTGAATTTTCCATCTCAAATACCGGCGAAGGCATTTCCCCGGAGGCGTTGCCGCACGTATTTGATCGTTTCTTTCGCGGCGACCCGGCGCACAGCGCCACTGAGGACGGTTGCGGTCTCGGCCTCAGTATTGCCCGGTGGATTGCCATCGCACATCGGGGTGAACTCATCCTCAAATCTACACCCGGCCGGGAAACCCTGGCCACTCTGCGCCTGCCGGTCGCCACCGGATGACAAAATTGTAACGAAGAATGCCTTGAGCATTTTTCCCGCCGCGGCCTATCGTGTGGTCTATTCGACAAACTTTTTATGCAAAAGCGCTTCCATTCGCGTCCCCGTTTCATACCAGGCAGTTTCACAATACTGGTTTACGGTATGGAAAAAACTTCAATGGCAAAGTAAAGTCGCTCTCGTGCGCCGGGTGAAACATTACCTCGTCATCTTCGGAATCGCGTTGCTCACGGGTTGCGCGCACTTCCAGTCCAAACCCATTGTCCCGGAGCAAAACGCCGCGCAGTTGGAAAACCGCTCGCTGACCAACACAGCCCTTCGGGTTTTTCTGGAAACTAACCTCCACCGCCAGCTCACGGATTGGCCGCATCCGCTATGGGACTTCGACATGCTCACGCTCGCGGCATTTTACTATCACCCCAGTCTCGAGCTTGCCCGCGCCCAATGGCATACCGCCCAGGCAGGCATCAAAACCGCGAGCGCGCGCCCAAATCCGACTCTCACCGTTATGCCGGGCTACAGCGCTAATCCAGCCGCGATGGCTTCACCATGGTTTCCCGCCATCAACCTGGATATCCCCATTGAAACCGCCGGCAAGCGCAGCAAACGCCTTTCGCAGGCGGAGCATCTTTCCGAAGCGGCACGACTGAACGTCGCCACGGCCGCCTGGCAGGTGCGCAGCGGCGTGCGGTCGAGCTTGATTGACGCTGCTGCTGCCCAGGAACGCGTCCGATTGCTGGTACAGCAAGTCAGCTTGCAGAAAGAACTCTCAGGCGTTTTTGAACAACAAGCCGACGCGGGCGCGATCGCGAGGTCTGAAATCGCTGCCATGCGGGTGGCCGCGCAAAAAGCGCAACTCGACCTCATCAATGGCCAGGGCGATCTGGCAAACGCCCGCTCGCATCTCGCGGAAGCCATCGGCATCCCGCGCAAAGCGTTGGATGATGCGGAACTCTCCTTCGACCCTTTGAATGATTTTCTCTCCCTCACGAACCTGGTGTCTGACGAGGTGCGCGACATGGCGTTGCGCGGTCGAACGGATGTTTTGAGCGCGTTGGCTGAATACGCCGCCAGTGAAGATGCGCTGCGTCTGGAGATCGCGCGACAATATCCTGATGTGCATCTCAATCCCGGTTACCAGTTCGATGAGGGTGAGCATAAGTGGTCGCTCGGCATCAGCGTCGAGTTGCCGATGCTCAATCACAATCAAGGGCCCGTCGCCGAGGCAAAGGCGGAACGTGAGGAATCGGCGGCGAAGTTCAACGCGCTGCAAGCATCGGTATTGGCGGCGATCGACCGCGCCCTCGCAGCCTGTGATGTCAGTGGGGATAATACCGCCGCATTGCGGTCTCTGGTGACGGAATCAGAGAAACAACGCGCCTCGGCGGAGGCCCAATTCAAAGCGGGCGAGCTCGAACGATCGGATTTTCTGAACGCGCAACTTGAAGCTGTGACCGCGAAGTTGGTGTTTCTCGACGGCCAATCAAAACTCCAACAGGCCACCGCCGCGCTTGAAGATGCGGTGCAACGCCCCTTGACCGGCGGCATTTTTTCCGCAGAAATGTCTCCGGTCAAACAGGAGAAGACAAAATGAAACGAATTCTTTTATTTTTAACCGCGGCCCTTGCGCTGGCCGGCTGCGGCAAAGGGCACCACGATGACGATGATGCTCCCGAGGCGGACACCGCCACGCCCTCCGTTGTCAGTGTCCAGACGGGCGTGCTTAAATTAGCCACACTGCATCGTTACGTCCAAGGTTACGGCACGGTCGAAACCGCGCCCGCGACGGCGGAACTGCCTGCTGCCGGGGCGCAACTGGCCGCACCTTCGGCCGGCGTCGTGGCCAAAGTCACTGTCCTCGATGGCCAGCATGTCGAGAAGGGCGACGTATTGATGGAATTGAATTCAGGAACGATGACAGCGGAAAATGCGGCCCAGGAAGTGGAGCGGCTGAAACAATTATTTGCGCAGGGAAACACATCATTGAAAAACCTGCAGAGCGCCGAGGCGCAACTGGCCTTGTTGCGCGTCACTGCGCCCCTGTCCGGCACAATCGCGCGCGTCAACGTGAAGCCCGGCCAGGCCGTGGACTCGACCACCGTGGTGGCTGAAGTCATGGATTTGAACCGGCTTGCCGTGGCGGCAGAGATTCCGGCGGCGGAAGCTGGTGACCTGCAATCCGGCAATGCCGTCGAAGTGCTGACCGAACCGCCCGTTACGACCGAACTTTCCTTTGTCAGCCCGAACGTAAGCAAGGACAACGACGCGGTATTGGTGCGCGCATTATTACCGGTCGGCGGCCCGCTGCGGCCCGGACAATATGTCCCGCTGCGCATCGTGACGCTGGTCCACACAAATACACTTTCCGCGCCAATCGAAAGTGTGGTGACGGATGAAGACGGAAAAAGCGTCGTCGCGCTCGTCAAAGGTGATGAGGCGATTCAAACGACCGTGCAAACCGGTTTGCGCGAAAACGGCTGGGTGGAAATCGCCGCATCGGAACTCAAGGCCAGCGACATCGTGGTGACCGTCGGCGCTTACGGCCTGCCGGAGAAGACCAAAATCACCGTCCAAAATTCTTCGGGCGGAGAAACATCCAAAAATTCGTCGGTTGCCAAATGAAGCCTGACACCAATTCGCCCTTGGGCCGGTTTGCCACGCATCATGCGCTATCTATCGCGTTTATTGCGGCGGTGTTGTGTCTCACGGGAATTGTTTCGGCCTTGCGCATGCCGTCGTCGGTTTTTCCTCAAACGAATTTTCCCCGCGTCGTCATCATCGTAAACAATGGCATTATGCCCGCCGATGAGATGATGGCGACAGTGACGCGGCCCATCGAAGAGGCGCTGAAGGACATTCCCGGCGCGATCACGGTGCGTTCCTCGACCAAACGCGGTTCGGCGCAGATCAACGTCTTTTTCAACTGGCAGGTGGACATGTCGAAGGCGGAACTATATGTACTGGGCCGGCTCTCGCAGATCCGCGGCGACCTTCCGGCGACCGCGGAAACGGACATCGAGCGCGTGACCTTCTCGGCCTTTCCCATCATCGGCATCAGCCTGACGAGTTCCAACCGCGACATCATGTCGCTTTGGGAGAAGGCGACCTACGATTTGAAGCCGCGCTTTCTCCAGATTCCCGGCGTTGCGCATGTGGAAATCACTGGCGGACGTGAGCCGGAGTTTCACGTGGTCGTTGACCCATTGAAATTGCAGGCAGCCGGCCTCGGCCTGGAGGACGTGAGCGACGCGCTGACAAAAAACAACGTTTTTGCTCCCGCCGGCATGATGGAGGAAAATTATCATCTTTACCTGACGACGGTGGATGGGCGCGTTCATTCGGCGGCCGACATTGAAAACCTCGTGATTGCGGTTCGCGGCAGCCATCCGGTGCAAATCAAAGACGTGGCGCGCGTTGAGCGTGGGCCGGAACCGGTCTTTCAAGCCGTCACCGCGCAGGGACAGGACGCCGTGCTGTTGAACATCCAAAGCCAGGCGGACGGCAGCACGCTGGACATCGCCAGTGCGCTCAAAAAACAATTGCAGCAACTCCGGCAGGAATTGCCGCCGGACATGCAACTCGCCTTTTACTACGACCAATCGATCTTCGTGCGCGATTCCGTGGGCAGCGTCTGGGACGCCATCATCTTCGGGCTGATCCTTTCCGTGTTGATCCTTTATTTCTTTCTGAAGAACTGGGGCAGCGTGTGGACGGCCATCGTCACCATTCCCATCACGGTTTTAATCACACTCATCGCGATGAGGCTGGCCAACATGAGTTTCAACATGATGACGCTGGGCGGCATCGCGGCCTCCATCGGGCTGTTGATTGACAATGCGATCATCGTCGTCGAGGCCATGTGCGTGAAAATCGCCGCCGGCCGGCCGCGACTGGCGGGAATTCAGGAAGCCATCGGTGAAATCCTTTATCCGCTGGTCGGCTCAACCCTGACGCCGGTGGTGGTTTTCATTCCACTGGCATTTTTGTCCGGCATCGCGGGCGTGTTTTTTCGCGCGCTGGCGTTGACGATGGTGGTGTCGCTCCTGACATCACTTCTTTTGGCGCTTACGCTCACGCCGTCGCTGGCCGCGTGGTTCATCCGTGAGCGTAAACGCCCCGCGCATCTTATGTCCGGCGATCCGGAAGGCGGCTTTTTGCTGACACGCGTCATCCGCATCTACGAACGGGCGGTGCGGTGGACGCTGGCGCATCGCTGGATCACGTTGCTGGCCTGCGGCATGGTGCTGGCTTCTTCAGTGCTCATTTACCGGCAATTGAATTCCGATTTCCTGCCCGATTTCGATGAAGGCGGTTTCGTCATTGATTTCTGGGCACCACCGGGCACGAGCCTCACCGAAACTTCGCGCCAGCTCGCGGAAGTGGAACGTATCATCCGGGAAAATCCCGACGTGGAAAGTTACTCGCGCCGGCTGGGCGCGGAAATGGGCATGTTCATCACCGAACCGTATCGGGGCGACTTCGCGGTCAAACTCAAACCCGGCCGCAAGCACACGACCGATGACGTCATCGCCGGGTTGCGCCACACATTCAATGAACAATTTCCCGCGTTCCGCTGGGATTTTCCCGGCATCCTCACTGATGTCATCGGCGATCTACAGATGACGCCCGACCCGGTGGAGATCAAATTGTTCTCGCCCGATTTGATATGGCTGAAGCAGGTTGCCCCGCGCGTGGAGGAAGAGATCAAAAAAATCCCCGGCATCGTGGACACCTTCGACGGCCTGACGGAAACCGGTCCTTCCATCAATTTCCGCGTGCGGCCCGCTGATGTCGCGCGATTCGGCTTGAGCGTTCAGGACGTCGCCGCCGCCGTGAATACCGCGTTGCTCGGCCAGACCGCGTCTTATGTGTTGGAAGGCGACCGCATCGTCAACATCCGCGTTCTGGCGAATCGGACCAGCGTCAACAGTGCCGCGGCCTTGTCCGATTTACCGCTGCGTACCGCCAATGGAATGGTCATTCGGCTTTCCCAGGTTGCCACCATGACCCAGGAACCCAGCGAGGTGGAATTGGTCCGCGACGATCTGCGCCAGGACATCATCGTCTCTGCCCGGCTTGAAGGCCGCGACCTCGGCAGCGGAATGAAAGACATCCAGGCCAGGCTCAGCCAGCTCAAGTGGCTGCCACCCGGCACGGTTGAATATGGCGGCCTGTACCAGCAACAACAGGAATCCTTCCACAACCTCGTGATGGTTTTGCTCGCCGCGATCCTGCTCGTGTTCACTGTGCTGGTAATTGAATTCCGCTCCTTCTACGAACCCATCGCCATCGTTTTCGGCGCGATCCTCGCCATGTTTGGAACGGTCGCCGCGCTGGGGATCACCGGCGTCACGCTGAATATTGTTTCGTTTTTGGGCGCGATCATCGGCGTCGGCATCGTCGCCAAAAACGGAATTCTCATGCTCGATTTCGTCCAACAATTGGAGGCAGACGGCGTGGAACTGGTCGAGGCTCTGGTGCGTTCCGGCCATCGCCGGTTGCGCCCGGTGCTGATGACCTCGCTCGCCGCTGCGCTGGGGATGTTGCCGTTGGCGTATGGCATCGGTTCCGGCGCGGAGATGCTGCGACCGCTCGCCATCGCCGTCATCGGGGCCTTGTGCATCTCCGTGTTGCTCTCGCTCATGGCCACGCCGGTCGTATATTACATTTTACGTTCGCCCGGAAAGACCGCGCCGAGGCCGGAAAAAAATCGAACCGAAGAAGTCTAGTTTTGCGCGGCCTAGATCCCGTTGTTGAGGCAAACATCGTGATACACTTCGCCCAGCGGCTTCATTTTTCGCGTCAGTTTTTCATCAGAAAAATCCACGCCGATGAGACCAAATTTCTTCTCATACCCGAACTGCCATTCGAAATTGTCCAGCAACGACCAGTAATAAAATCCGCGCACATCCACCCCGCCCGTGATGGCGCGGTGCAGGGCCGTCAGGTTTTCCAGCAGGTCCTGTTCGCGGAACACTTCGTTATCTGAAGCAGAACCATGTTCCGTGAGATAGATTGGCAATTTCGCCCGCTGATATATTTTGTTCAGTGCCGATTCCAGCCCGATGGGATGGCGCTCCAGCATGTCGTCGCAGGTCACGCCCATCTTGGCAAGTTCTTCGCATGAGACGCCGAACGCGGGCACTAACGCGCGCAGATTTTTGAAGCGGACCCGACCGTAATAATTTACGCCCTGATAGGTTGGGGCATCGCTGCCCTTGCCGGACAGAAATTCCTCCAGCACAAATTCATTGAATTGGGCATGCGACCACGAGGCAACCAGCGAGTCCCACGGCGACCATTTCCAATACGGCTCGAAGTGCGTCCAGTTTTTTGAAAAGCCCACTTCGACGGGCCCTAACGGGCTGCCGGTGTCCCGGACGATATGGCAGGCCTCGTGGTGCGCCCAGGCCATGTTTTTGATGATCTTGCGGCAGGACCACCACCGGCCTTTTTTTTGCGGCGGAAATTCCCCGAGAAAATAACCGCAGGAAACATACGTGTCAGGTTCATTGAACGTGTTCCAGATGCGCACGCGATCACGCAATGCCCGCGCCAGTTTGACGACGTAATCGGCAAAGGCCAGGACAGTGGCCCGGTTCTCCCAGCCGCCACTGGCATTGATCCACGGCGGATTGGAAAAATGATGCAGCACGACCATCGGCAGGATGTTCGCCGCGTTCAACCGGTCCAGTTGGTCGCTATAGCGGGCCAGTTCCTTTTGGTCGAGCGCCGCGTACGGCGCGGATTGCAATCGCGACCACTCGATGCCCAGGCGATACGCATTCACACCCAGCCGCGTCATCCATTCGATATCTTCCGGGTAACGATGATAACTGTCACAAGCCCGCTCGCAGGTCTTCCCATCGCGCGCCACGAAATCGGTCCACTCATTATTTATGTGCCCTTCGATCTGCGTGGTGGACGTGGCGGTGCCCCACAGAAAATCGGGCGGAAATTTCAGCAGCTTTCCGTTTGTCATCGCCAGCGGCATTACCGGAGTGTGCAACGCATCAAGAGTTGAAGACAATTCCATAGCTGGCAGCGCGCCGGTTAAAAACTTCATCAGTGAGAAACCGCATTGGGCTCCTCGGCTTCCCAATAATGGTCTTCCACCTCGACCGGATTGACCGCGTGTTCGAGCGTCTGCAACAAAATGGAATCGGCCCGCCCCAGCCAGGCACGATAGCCGTCATTAGCCAGCGTATCTGGCAACTCGGCGAGACGATCCAGATTGAAGCTGCTGTCCGTGACACCTATGCCCATCCGGACGGCGTCCACCGCGTTCACGCGCTGCTCCACGTGGTTTTCCACCGGCACGAGCAACAGCGGCTTGCCGAGATAGGCCGCCTCGCCCAGCGATTCAAAACCCGCCGTGCAGGCGACAAATTTGCATTCCGCCATCATGCGCAAAAACTTTTCGCCATCCAGCCGGTGGAACGTCAGCGTGTCATCGTATTTAAATTCCGGCGGAGCATCCGGCTTGTCGTAAAAACAGTGCAGGACCGTCCGCGGATTGCGTTTGTGCCATTCAATGATCTGCGCGGCGTAACCGTGATTCAGAAGATACGCCAAAACGAAATCCCCGTTCGGGTTCGCGTGCAGTTCAAACAGTTGCCGCCGCAGGATGGGCGGACAAATCTTGGTATTCTTCCCCGGCAAATCCTGCGCGGGATACAACGAGAGCGCCACCCGCGCAGACCCGGAACCGACCAGTCGCACGAATTGTTTCATGCACCATTGCTGGAAACGCAGGCCGGGCGCGCGCACATAATCCGGATGACCGGTCATGAATTGATGCGCGACCGCCACTACCGGCGGCCGGTTGCGCGTGGTCAGCGCATACAGGCCGGTGACCGCCTCGAAAAAGTTCAGGATGACATCCGGCTCCGTCTCGCGCACCACCGCCTTGATGGTCTGCAACGCCCGACGATACGCCGGAATCCGCCGCACCACCGAAGCCAGCGTGGCGGCCAGTTTCACCTTGCGGTCGTTCCTAAAAGTGAAATCGAGCGTCGGTATCCGCGTGATCGGCATCTTCATCGCCGAAGCAAAGAACGGGGGCACTTGCCGGTTCGGCCCGATTCCCACTATGACGCCCACCACCTGATGCCCAGCGCTCTCCACTATCTCCTTCACCGCCATCGCCTGAGTCATGTGACCCCGGCCCTCGCCCAATATGCAGAGCATTATCTTCATGGTATTTGAGTATTGTGAATTTACCTTCGTGATCCTCCGCCAACGCCGTGCAGTTCTCTATCCAATCCCCGCAATTCATATAGACCAGGTCGCCCACCGGACGGATCTCCGGGCGATGGATATGGCCGCAAATGACACCGGCCACTTTAATCTTTCGACCATATTGGATCATCGCCGTTTCATAATCCGTCACATATTTCACCGCCGCCTTCGCCTTCATCTTGATGTACGAAGCGAACGACCAATAACCGAAACCAAAGATCCGCCGCAAACGATTGACCCACACGTTCATGTCCAATATCCGGTCGTAAAGCACCGAGCCTACGCGGTCCAGCAGGCGGTTGAAGTGCATCACGCCATCGAATTGATGCCCGTGGATCACCAGGTAACGCTGGCCGTCCGCCCCCACATGGATGGCCCGTTCCACCAGTTGCACGCTGCCGAAAGCGATGCCGAAAAACCGTTCCAGGAATTCATCGTGGTTGCCCGTGATGAAGATGACCTTGGTGTTCTTGCGGTTTTTGCGCAGGAGCTTTTGGATGAGCACATTGTATTCATCCGTCCAATACCATTTCCGGCGCAACTGCCAGCCATCGATGAAATCACCGACGACGTACAGGTACTCGCATTCCGTGTCCCGGAGAAAGGCGAGCAGTTTCGTCACCTGCGCATGCTTCATTCCCAGGTGCACATCAGAGATCCATATCGCGCGATAGTTCATAATGTTTTTCCAAACTTATTCACCGACTTATTCACCGTCCTATACTTTACGTAGAACTGGCAATGAGAAACCCCTTCCGTCACCAAGCTTTAACCTTTGTCACCTGTTCGACACACAAATATGGCCATATTTGATGAAAAAGTGGCCCATCCTCCCATAGTCCCGCAAAGCGGGAAGGATTTGATTCACTGCGATTGGTAGGGCGCGCAGTCCCCTGCGCGCCGCTCCCAACCCGAAACTAGAAACAAGTCACTCGAAACTTTCCCCAATGGTGGGGCAAGGCTACTGACGAGCCGTCCCCCACTCGAAACTTCAAACCCGAAACCCGCCATCCTCGGTGGCACCCACTAAGTTTTTCCTTAAAATATCTTAAACCAGTCTGAATTGGTTCGGTGCCGGCCCATCCACCAAACCGCGAGCTGCGGAGCAGCGTTCGATAGTAGCCCATAGCGCCAGCTATGGGATTCCGCCATCCCAAACCATCTAAGCTCTGGAAGGAGCGAAAGATTATCCATCGTAGCGGCGCTTCGGCAAAACGCCGCTGATCTCTGGCCATTCCGGCAATCCCACGCTTGCCACGTTCCACATGGCGCGCCGTCGTCCAGCGTGTTTAATGATCGGATTAGGTCGGATTCAGTCGGATCCACCCTGATTCAGCATCACACATCCGGCGTTTTCCCATCCCGCATCCCGCAACCCGCATCCCATATCAATATCTGCATTTCAAAGATCAGCCTCCCTTTTACCACACCTTCCGCGGCTTGTAATCGCGACCGTCGCGAAGTTGGTATGATTTTTTTGAAGCCTAAAACCCGCATTAAACCCTTGCAGGCGTGACCTTTCCTCGTTGTCTCCCACCGCTAAACCCAAAAACGTGCTGCACTTTTTTCAGGAGCTTCCCCTTCAGCAGGCTTGCCGTCGCGCCCTAAAACCATTCTCATTCATCCAACTATGAAAATCTCGACCCATCTACGCCTCCTCGTCGTCGCCCTTTTCCTGGCGCACACCGCCCTCGCCCAGACCAATGCGCCCGTCGCGCTGGCCACCAACGCTGCGCCAGCGGCACACGTCAACGCCGCCATTATCCCCGCGCCGCGCACCGATACCAATTCGCTCAAGCGCACCGATGTCGTCCTCAAACGCGCCAAAGACCATCCCGGCGATTGCGACATCGTCTTCATCGGCGATTCCATCACCCAGGGCTGGGAAGGCGCCGGCAAAGCTGTCTGGGCGCAATACTACACCAATCGCAATTGCCTGAACTTCGGCGTGGGCGGCGACAAGACCCAGCACGTCCTCTGGCGCTACGAACACGGCCAGCTCGACGGCCTCAAGCCCAAGGTCGCCGTCATCATGATCGGCACCAACAATTCCAACAAAAACAAAGATGGCACCGAAGAGTGCACCGAGGCCGATATCCTGGAAGGCGTGCAGCTGATCGTGAAAGAAACCCGCGAACGGTTGCCGGACACCAAAATCATTCTCATGGGCATCTTCCCACGCAGCGCCAACTTCAGCACCCAACGCGGCAAAATCCTCCAGGTGAACGAGGCCCTCGCGAAGCTGGATGACAATGCGCACATCTTCTACATCGATATCGGCCCGCAGCTTATCGAGAATGACGGCACCATCTCCAAATCCATGATGCGCGATGCCCTCCACCCCGGCGAACACGGCTACCAGATCTGGGCCGCCGCCATCGAACCCAGGCTAAAAGAACTCCTCGCCAAGTAAACTTTTCCCGCGCAGCGGGACCAACTGAAAGCCCCATTAGGGGCGAAATATTTGTAGCCCCGGGTCGAGTCCCGATTCGGAATCGGGACGACTACCCGGGGTTAACGTCAAAAACTCTATTGCCTGACTGCGAAGCTTCGCGAAGCGAACATCTCTTATGGGCAACTAACTTGTAGTGGGCTTGGGAAGCGATTGCACAGCGACGACACCGCTTTTCGGAATGACACCAACACACGTCAATGAACACGGAATCAGGCGATCAAAGGAATCTACCAACCGCCCTCCCTCCCACATCCGATGGGAAAGGCCGGGGTGAGGGTTTCCCAAATCTGCAATCTGAAATCCGCAATCCGAAATTCACTCTTCCTTCTCTTCCACTCCCAACTTCTTCTCAATCGCCTTCACCCGCCGTATTAATCCCGGCAATCGTTCAATGGCCAGCCATTGGCGTTTGGTCTGCTTGTCCGGTGCCGCCGGTATCCCCAGCCACGGCGGCCCGCCCTCCGGCAGATCGCGCATGACCCCCGTTTTCGCCGCCACAACGACCTTGTTGCCGATCTTAAGATGCCCCGCCAATCCCGCCTGACCCGCCACCACCACATATTTTCCCAATTCCGTGCTGCCCGCGATGCCCACTTGCGAGATGATCAGGCAATGTTCCCCGATCACCACGTTATGCGCTATCTGCACCAGGTTATCGATCTTTGAACCCTTCCCGATCCGCGTCGCCCCCAGCGCCCCGCGATCAATCGAAACATTCGACCCTATCTCCACATCGTCCTCAATGATGACCTGCCCGATCTGCGGCACTTTGCGATGTGCTCCCTCGTCCAACACATAACCAAAGCCATCGGACCCGATGACCGTTCCCGCGTGGATGCGCACCCGCTTGCCGACCTGCGTGCGCGGATACAACGTCACATTCGGGTACAGATTCGTCTCCTCGCCCAGGTTGGAATCGTCACCAATAAAATTTCCGCCCTGCAAAACCGCCTGCGCGCCGATCTTCACCCGTTCACCGATCGAGCAATGCGGCCCCACGTGCGCCAATGGACTGACCTCCGCCGTTTTTGCGATGACTGCGGAAGGATGGATGCCCGGCTCATATGTTTTCTCCGGGAAAAACAGCGGCAAGACTTTCGCAAACGCCACCCGCGCATTCGGTACGCGGATCAAAACCTTGGCGGAGGTTTGCACATCGCCGGAGACGATCACTGCCGAAGCCGCGCCCAGTTCTGCCTGCGCAAGGTATTCGGCGTTTTCTGCAAACGTCAGGTCGCCCGGCGTCGCATGTTCCGCCGGCGCAAAACCAGTGAGCACAGTTTGCGCGTCACCCACCACATTGCCCCCAAGTTGTTTTGCAATTTCAGCAGCAGTCAATCGCATATCCGTCCACAGTAACGCCCATCGCTCAGCCGACAAGCAATTCCCGAATCTTTCCGCCGATATTCCCGTGCTTCACCAGCGATTCCCCCACCAAAATCGCCCCCGCACCACAGCGCGCCAGCCGCTCCACGTCCGCCCGCGTATGGATGCCACTCTCCGCGACAAGAATGGCCTCTTTCTGGCTCCCCATCCGCGCCGCAAGTCGTTCTGTGACAGCCAAATCCACCTTGAACGTCTTCAAGTCGCGATTGTTCACCCCGACAAGCTTCGGCGAAATTTTTAATGCGCGTTCCAACTCCGCTTCATCATGCACTTCCACCAAAACCGCCAGACCGGACTCCACCGCCAGCGAATGAAATTTCGCCAATTGCGCGTCGGTCAGAATGGCGACGATGAGCAGAATTGCATCCGCGCCCCACTCGATGGCTTCCAATATCTGCCGTTCATCGATGATGAAATCCTTGCGCAATAGCGGAATCTTCACCGCCGCGCGGATCTGCCGCAGATAATCCAGCGACCCCAGAAAAAATTTCTCATCCGTCAGCACCGAGAGGCAACTCGCCCCCGCCGCTTCATATTCCTTCGCGATGCGCACCGGGTCAAAATCCGCGCAGATGACGCCCGCCGACGGCGACGCTTTCTTCACCTCCGCGATCAACCCCACGTTCCCGAGCTTCGGCTTCCGCAACGCCCCCACAAAATCCCTCCGCTCGCCCTGCTCCAGCATCGCATCACGCAAATCCCCCGCCGCCAGCGTTCGTGATGGCAAACGGCTCACCTCAATCTTCTTCTCCACTACGATTTTATCCAGAATGTTCATTGGTAAATGACTAATTCCTAAATCCGAATGACTAAAGAACAACACCATTCGTCATTCGGAATTCATTAGACATTAGTCATTATGGTTTAGACATTTTACTCTTCTTCATCCTTCACTCCCTGCATCCGTTTCAATGGACATCCCGCCCTCAGCCACCCATTCACGAACGGGTCCAGGTCGCCATCCATCACACCCTGCACATTGCTCGTCTCCACGCCCGTCCGTAGGTCTTTCACCATCCGATACGGCTGGAACACATAACTCCGTATCTGGTTGCCCCACGAGACACTTCCCTTCTCGCCGTAAAATTTTTCCATGTCCGCCTTCGCCGCATCCTGCCGTTGCGCGAATATCCGCGAGAGCAACAGCGTCATCGCCGTCGCCCGGTTCTGATGCTGCGAGCGTTGCGCCTGCGAGGCCACCACCAATCCCGTGGGAATATGCGTGATGCGCACGGCCGTTTCCACCTTGTTCACGTTCTGACCGCCTTTGCCGCCCGACCGGAACGTGTCCACCTTGAATTCATTCGGCGGAATCACGATCTCATTATCGCTCTCCACGATTTCCGCGATCGTATCCACGCTCGCAAAACTCGTGTGCCGCCGCTTGTTGGAATCGAACGGCGAGATGCGCACCAGCCGGTGCACCCCGCGCTCCGCCTTGCAAAAGCCGTAGGCATTCTCGCCCTTGATGAGCATCGTCACACTCTTGATGCCCGCGCCTTCACCCGGCAGCGCGTCCTCGATCTCCACCTCCCAGCTGCGCCCCTCAGCCCAGCGTTGATACATGCGCAACAACATCCCCGCCCAATCGCACGCCTCCGTGCCCCCCGCGCCCGCATTGATGCTCAGGATGCAATTATTCTTGTCATGCGGCCCGTTCAGGAAAACTTTCAACTCCTGCGCTTCCAGCGTTTTGAAAAATTTAGCGAGGTCCGCCTCCAGTTCCTTGAGGACTTTGGCCTGCTGCTCCGGCGGTTCAGCTTCGCCCAGTTCCACCATCACGCGAAAATCGTCCAGCTGCTTCTCCGCTTTGACCAGCGGGTCGATCTTATTGCGGAGCGTATTGGATTCGTCGATCGTCGCCTGCGCCTTCTCCCGATTGTTCCAGAACGTGTCCGAAGACATCTGGTCCGTGATTTCCGTCAGGCGTTTTTGAGTTCCCGGTACGTCAAAGAAACCTCCGCAAGTGCGCAAGTTTATCGGCAGCAGTAGTGATTTGAGCGGCAACAGTTTCGAACATACGCCCTAGGATAGAGGATGGAGAATGGAGAATGGAAGATGGAAATTAGCCTTCCCCTCTTCCTTGAAACCGGCCTGCTTATAAGCAGAACTTGTGAGAAACTAACATCTCTGATACAATTGAAGAACTGGAAGAGCGATGCGAAAGGCTCTTAGGGATCTATTATGAAACGAACGCGAATTTTTTTCCCGAAGACGATAAAGTTTTTGACTGGTTTTTTATTCCTCGTCCCGCTGCTCCTTCAGGCCCAACAACTTTTTGTCTGCAATTATCATGTTTTGTTCAACGACACCGCCAATGGCGTCCCGGTCATTGACCTGACGGGAGCCTACACGTTTGAGGTGACCCCTCCCACAGTTTGGATTGATACAAGTGCTTCTTACTATGACTCCATCCGTTCAGGCTCGTTCATCTTGAACGGACTAACGCTTGCCGGTGATCTTTCGAACTCATCCCTGCAAGTAGATAACAACCTTCCGGTCGATGGCGGTTTGCGTGACACCTATTTCAGTATGCTGTCTCTGAGTAATATCACGGTGGGCAATGTTGTACTCGAAGCAACCGGATTGGACTTCGAACAAAGGGGGCCTTCGCCTTCGGCTTTAAACAGCCTGGCTATTCCCACAACCACATCCGACTTGACTGGTTTTCTGAATTCCGAGCGATTGGCCTTTTTGGTTGTCTACCGGATCGACCTTGATTCCTGGTATAATACCACTGCACAGGTAGACTCATTCTCTATCACCCCCATCCCCGAACCTTCCTCCGCCGCGCTGATATTATTAGGCGCTTTGGCACTTTACCTGCCAAGCCTTTGGCGGTGTAACCCACAATAACCTCAAGACAACTCGAACCGGTTCGTCGCCTACGCCAACATTCACGGTTTCACCGGCACGATACGTTATTGGACGTCAGGCCTGGTGAACCCACCAGTATTATCTGCGGATCGGAATTCCAGGCATCTGTCCCGACGACATAACTGACGTTGGTATTGTCGAATTCTCCAACGCTGAAGGACTTCGCTATCGTTCCATCCGGAAAATCCACCGACCACGTTTTAAAAGGGAATTCGACCTGCCGGGCATTATTGACGCCATCAATCCTGGCCGATCGCCGCCGCTGCATGGTCACCATAGACGATATAATCGCCACCAAAAAAGCAATCGCCGCAAGAATCAACAGCATCTCCGCCAGCGTCCATCCTCCGCGCCCTTGATTAGATCGACCATCCGGTGAAAAATTCCTGTTCACATTGATAACTCGCGAAATAAAACCGCCATCTTTCACAAATTATCGGTCATCTGCCAAACCGCGCGAAGCGTCCTGGACTGCGGCGGCCCTCCGCCGCTTTCTTAAACCTACGGCACCGCCAACCGATTGTTCACGAGCCCTCTTGTTTGCAACTCGTTTCGCAATTTGTCGCTGGACCAAAAGGTCAGAATCGTCCCATCTGCAAAGGTGACAACCCCTCCACCAAAATGAATGCCGCGTACCCAATCCACCGTATCGTTCGTCGTTAACACCACCAACCCCGGTTTCACTGCCGTTCCATTGACCCTCAATTTCCGATCACCCAGCAGAATTGCCTGATTGGTACGGGCGGCATCCACCCCGATAAAGTAACTCATATTTTCATTGCTCAACAGATCCCACGAAACCGCCGCTTTCCTTTCGCCCTGTGGACAAATCAACACCTTGGGATTCGGCAGTTGATTGGACATTCCTCTGAACATGGGCCCCAAGTCGCCCCGCAAGAGTGATTCCCGTGCTCCCCAATTTGTTTCCGAAAGCTCCATCGGATATTGATGAAGATTATCCTGCGACCACCCATACAATCCGAGATCCAGTTGCCGGACGTTGTTAACACATTGGCCTAGTTGATCGTGTTCCTTCGCTTTCCGCAGTGCAGGTATTATCATCAACGCTAGAATCAAAAGCACTCCCACCACGAGAATCAACTCAATCAAGTTGAACGCCTCAGCCCCTCGTTTTGAACATTGAAATCTCATAATTCACCCTCACGGCACCGCGAATCGATTGGTAACAAAACCAGTTTTCCGCAGCATCCCTTGCAAATCACTAGCCGTTGTCCGATGCACGCTCCAGTCGGCCATACCAAGGTTCCCTTTATTCTGATGAGGTTCTTCCGCCCACCCCGCCAAACTGTTAGGACCAACCAATGCCAACCCCGTTTTAACCGTCTCGTCATCTATGGTAAGATTTCGATCACCAACTAAAATCGCGTTGGTACACGTCTTCTCCGCGTCAATCCCAACGAAGTAACTGATATTTTCATTCCGCAACTCTCCAAAAGACAGTGCCGCCTTGCGTTCTTTATCTTGCGGACAAATTAAAAGTTTTGGGGCTGATATCTCATTGGACATAAGCAGAAAATTAACGAAGGCCACTCCTCGGTTTGCGGATTCCATCGTTCCACCGTTCACCATTGGGACCTGCATTGGAAACTTATCGTTGTTATCTGCCGACCACACTTTGAATGCGAGTTGAATCTGACGCAAATTATTGATGCAGTTGATGGACGGTCTTCGCTTCGCCGCTTCCAATCCAGGCAAGATCAAAAACACCAAAAAGGCTATGACTGACAGAACAATTAAGAACTCCACCAACGTCAATCCCCGCTTCGAATTCATCACGGCGGCCTTCATACAAAAGTCACGGCACCACCCACCGGTTCGTCCCGTTCCCAAGCAATCGCAGTTGCAGCTTCTCCGGCGATACCTGCTGCACGCTTCCGTCCGCCAATCCAATATTCCCCTGCCCCACATGTATTTCCTCCGTCCAACTCAGCGGACTGTTCGTCGCAAATGAAACCAGCCCCGGCTTCACCGGCACATCATTGGATGTCAGGTTCCGGTCGCCCAGCAGAATCATTTGTGGATAAGTATCCGAGGCATCCACCCCAACGAAATAACTGACATTGCCATTGTCGAATCTTCCGGGTGCGAACGACTCTGCTACGGTTTTAGCCTTGTCAGAGGGACAAACCACCAGCTTCGGGGCGCTGAGTTCGTTGGACATCACCTGAAGGTGAACATACACCAACCCATTCGTGATCAACTCCAACGTCCCGCCTTCTTTCATGGGCTTTTGCATCGGAGAACGGTCGCTTTGATCTGTCGACCATGTCTTAAACGCCAGTTCGATCTGCCGGATATTGTTGACGCAATTGATCCGGCGCGCTCTCCGTTGCGGATCCGCCAATCCGAGCAGTACGATCATCAAAAGCGCAATCACCGAAACCACCACCAACAGCTCCACCATCGTCAACCCTCCGCGTCCCTGATTTTTCCCATTGGTTTCCATATCATTCCCTTTCCCCTTTTTTACGGCACTACCCACCTATTCGTCCCATTCCACTGCAATGCCTGCCGCAACTTTGCCGACGTCAACTGCTGCACACTCCCATCTGCCAGCCCGATGTTCCCCTGTCGGTTGTGCATTTCGGTTGTCCAGCCCACCAAACTGTTCGTCGATAACGAAACCAATCCCGGCTTCACGGGAATATCATTCAGGGAAAGATTCCGGTCTCCCACCGGCAACCCACCGGGATAAAGGTCTTCGGCGTCCACGCCGATAAAGTAGCTGACATTGGTATTGCTTAGGATTCCTTTGCCGAACGACGCGGCGGAAATCCTCATCCCGTCAGCCGGGCACACCAACAACTTCGGGACCGATAGTTCGTTCGATAACACCTGAAATTGAAGATATGCGAGTCCACTGGTGGTCAGTTCCTTTGTGCCACCATTCGTCACCGAAAGCTGTACCGGAGCAAAATGAGAATGGTCGGCCGACCACGTTGCCAACGCCAATTCGATCATTCGCAAATTACTGACACAATTAATCCTGGAAACTCTTCGTTTTGGATCGGCTAACCCGAGCACCACTATCGATAACAATAGTACAATTACAGCAATAACCACCAACAGTTCCACCATCGTCAAACCGCTACGCCCCTGGTTTTTCCCATTGGTTTCCATATCATTCCCTTTCCCCTTTTTTACGGCACTACCCACCTATTCGTCCCATTCCACTGCATTGCCTGCCTCAACCTTGCTGACGACACCTGCTGCACACTCCCATCCGCCAATCCAATATTCCCCTGCCCCACATGTATTTCCTCCGTCCAACTCAGCGGACTGTTCGTCGCAAACGAAACCAACCCCGGCTTCACCGGCTCGCCATCCAGCGCGAGATTCCGGTCGCCCAACAAAATCATCTGTGGATTTGCATCTGATGCATCGACTCCCAGAAAATAGCTGACGTTGGTATTGCCGAAATCTCCATTCTGAAAAGACCGCGCCGATTGCCTAGCAGTATCGGCCGGACACATCACTAATTTCGGCGCGGACAATTCATTCGACATCACCTGGAAATGAACGTACGCAAGGCCATTCGCGACCAGCTCCATCGTGCCTCCGTTCGTGACCGAGACCGCCATGGGATACTTATCACCGCAATCGCCGATCCAGGTTTTGAGCGCCAGCTCGATCTGCCGGATATTATTGACGCAGTTGATCCTTGGCGCCCTGTGCTCAGGTGTAGTCAAAGGGCGCCACACCACCACCGCAACAAGCGCCAGCAGCGCAATCACTACGCACACCTCAACCAACGTCATCCCTCGCTCCGAGTTCGCCGCGATGGTTTTCATAATAAATTTACGGCACCGCCAGCCGGTTCGTGACAAACCCTGTATGGCTCAATTCATCGCGCAATTTGTTCACCGAAAATTGCATCACGGAACCGTCGCCCAACCCGACATTGCCCTGCTTCACGTGCATCTCAGCCGTCCAGCCGGGCAAACTGTTGGTCGCAAACGACGACAGGCCGGGCGCCACCGGCACATCATCCAGCGCCAGATTCCGGTCCCCGACCAGAAACGCGGAAAGATTCGTGTCGGTGACGTCCACCCCGATGAAATAACTCACATTGCCACTTCTCATGTCGCCAAATGAACGCGCGACCGTCTTTTTCGAGTCGGTAGGACATATCACGAGTTTCATTGCCGAAAGTTCATTGGACATGACCAGGAATGTCTCGAACGCCCTTCCACTCAGGGAAGCCTCCAGGGTGCCGCCCTCCGAACTGGTGACCTGCATCGGAAACCGGTCGTTGTTGTCCACCGCCCAAACTTTGAGCGCCAATTCGATCTGCCGCAAATTATTGAAGCAGTTGTTCCGTATTTCGCCAGGCCGATGAGACCGGGATATGACAGGCAAAATCGCTACCATCAGCGCCAACACCGCGATGACTAACAGAGCGATCACAACTTCAATCAACGTCATCCCCCGCTCCGAGTTCGCCGCGATGGTTTTCATGACGTTTCCCTTTCTCATTCACGTCCGCCAAACAAACCGCATGAAGCGTCTGGACTGCGGTGGTTTACCACCGCTTTTCCCCTGTCTTTCAATCCGCAATCTGAAATCCGCAATCAGCAATGCTAGAGCTCATCTTCCCGCTCCGCATAAAACAACTGGTGCGCCCGCTCATAATCCGCTTCCGGCACGAACACCTTCGCCGGACGGCTCAGGTCGCCGTCATCCGGCGCGGTGGGGTCCACAAATTCTTGCGTCGCCGCGATGCCATGCTTCTCCAGCATCATGACCAGCAATTCCGCCTTGATGACATCGCCCGTGAAGAAAAGTTTCATCCGAAAATTTTACCCGCCGGCTATGCGAAAGAACACCCGCATTTTTTGCGGCCCATCATCTCATCCGCCGGTGCTGCTCGATCAACGCCTCTTCCTCGCGCTGGTCCCGCTCCTGTTTTTTGCGCCACAGGTAATATGCCAGCAACAGCAATAAAATGATCAACAACAACGGATACCCCCACAGCACCAGGTTCAGCAGGAAACGATGGAAATGCTGGTCGAACTCCGACATGCCGATGACCGGCCCCGTTTCGTCAGGCACTTGCCCCCGGACTCCCAGGTCATTCAGCTTTTTTTTGCCGGTTGCCGAGTTTGTTTCCCAGCCGGAAGTCCCCGTACCGACCAGGTGGCTGTTGCCCGGGGGCATGGGATTCTGCGGAGTAGGCTTCGCCGGCAACACCGGTTTATAGGGCGGGACCTCCGGCCCCGTGCCGGGTGACCCACCTGGTTTGCTGGGGGGAATTCCATTGGTGACCGGGCCGCCACTGACGTTACCAGTCCCTCCACCGTGACGGCCGCCACCGCCGCCACCGCCGCCACCCCCACCGGTCCCACCTCCACCTCCCCCGCCGCCGCCGCCGCCACCACCGCCACCTCCTCCTCCACCACCGCCACCACCGCCAGCAGATGAATTGGTTCCACCACCCGACCCCAGATTCTTGGATATATCCACGTGGCCGTCCGCATAAAGGATATTTCCTTTAAACTCATGCACCTGCTCCGTCCATTGCCCGCGCCTCACCATCGAGGCCGTGATGGAACTGGGTATCATGACGAGATTGACCCGCATATTCCGGTCGCCGGAGAGCGGCGACATCGCGTCTCCGACCTTCGAGTCCTCGGCCACGAAGTAACTGATGTTCGCGTCTGTCACCTTCGTAAAATCATTCGCCGCCGTCCGCTGGATATCCGCCGGACACACCAGCATGGACGGCGTACTCAGCACGCTTCCCAATGTCTGGAAATGTTTCGCCGCACCCAGGCCTTGCGAACCGCCGTCGCTGGCCAGCACGGTCATGGGAAATTGATCCTCGTGATCGTGAGAAAACGTCAGGAACCCGATGCCGATCTGCTGGAGGTTATTGACGCATTCTATGCGCTTGGCCTGCAGCTTGGATTTGCCCAGTACCGGCAGGAGCAGCGCCGCGAGGATGCCGATGATGGCGATGACACACAGCAATTCAATCAGCGTAAAGCCTCGGAGTGGGCCATGACGGGAAGATTTCATGCGCTGGTTTTGTTTAAGCAATGCCAATGCCAAAAGAATTTACAATAGAAATGATGTTTCTTCGCCAACAATTGCGTGAAAACCACGCATTTTCGGAAAATTCTCACGCATTTGCCCTTGCGCCACAGAGAAAGCGGGATTCCCGTTGACCATGCTGGAATTGGAAACCTAAACTGTCACCATGTTCGAAAACACTATCCGCCGCATGCCGCGCCCCCAGGACACCATCGGCATGTCCACGCAGGAACTGCGCGATACCTTCCTCATCACCGATATTTTTGTCCCCGGCCGGTTGCGCGGGTTTTTTACCGACCTCGACCGTCTCGTGGTCGGTGGCATCGTCCCGCTCAAGCCGCTGGAACTCATCAACCACAAAGAAACCGGCCGCGCCTTTTTCCTCGAACGCCGCGAACTGGGCGCCATCAACATCGGCGGACCCGGTTCGGTTGACGTGGACGGAAAAAAGTTTTCCCTCGACCGCAATGATTGCGTCTATGTGCCCATGGGCGCCAAAGCCGTCACCTTCCACAGCGCCGATGAAAAAAATCCGGCGAAGTTCTATTTCCTGAGTTGCCCCGCCCACTCCGCGCATCCGGCGGCGATGATGAAGGCGTCTGAAGCCTCTCCCGTTCCCCTCGGCTCGCAAGCTACCGCCAATAAACGCACCATCTATAAATTCATCCACACCGGCGGCATCCAAAGCTGCCAGCTCGTCATGGGCATGACCGCCCTGGAGGAAGGCAATGTCTGGAACTCCTTCCCGCCACATACGCACTGGCGCCGCACCGAGATCTATTTCTACTACGACCTTGGCGACAAGATCCTCACCCATTTCCTCGGCGAACCGCAGCAGACGCGCCATCTGTTCATGCACAATGAAGAGGTGGCCCTCTCGCCGAACTGGTCCATCCACTGCGGTTGTGGTTCCGGCAATTACAAATTTATCTGGGGCATGGCCGGCGAAAACCAGACCTTCGACGATATGGATGCCGTCAAACCGATCGACTTGCGGTAATCAACGGAAAATCAAACAAGGGAATTTATGGAAACAAAACGCTTCGCAAACAAAGTTGTCATCGTCACCGGCGCGTGCCGGGGCATCGGCCTGGGCGTCGCCCTCGCCTTCGCGCGTGAAGGCGCCCACGTCGTCAGTGTCTGCGTGGGTGATCCCGCCGAACTAAAAGCCAAAGTCTCCGCCTTTGGCGTCAAATGCACCGCCCTCACGGAAGATTTCGGCAAGCTCAACCAAAAGCGCGCCTTCGAGATCGTCGCCCACATCGTCAAAGAGGCCGGCCGCGTGGATGTGCTTGTCAACAACGCCGGCATCATCAAACGCGCTCCCATCGTGGACCATCCGGAAGCCGATTGGAACGCCGTCATCCAGATCAATCTCTCCGCGCCGTTTTTCCTGACGCAGGCCGTCTGCAAATGGTGGCTCACCGCCGGCCGCGCGCAATCATCCGCCGACGCGCGCCTCAAGATCGTCAACGTGGCCTCCATGCTCTCGTTCCAGGGCGGCATCCTGGTGCCCGGTTACACGGCCAGCAAAAGCGGCATCGCCGGCATCACCAAGGCTTTCGCCAACGAACTGGCGAAGGAACGCATCAATTGCAACGCCATCGCGCCCGGTTACATCGCCACCGATAACACCAAAGCACTGCGCGAGGACGAGAAACGCGCCGAAGCAATTCTCGCCCGCATCCCCGAAGCCCGCTGGGGCGAACCGAAGGATGTCGCCGAGCCCATCCTGTTCCTCGCTTCGAAGGAAGCCGATTATCTAAACGGCACCATCATGAACGTGGACGGCGGCTGGTTGAGCCGATAACACACTCCAATAAATTAAAAAAGGCGGACTGATATCCGGTCCGCCTCTTTTTTCTTCCACCGCTTCATGAATCCCCCACGCGCCCCGATGCCTCGTGTTTGTGCCAACGATGTTTCGTCAATGCGGCGGCAGTACCGACGGCGAACAGCCCAAAGCTTCCGACGATCGCCAGAACGCCTGTCGGCGCGGTCTGGGTTTTAGTGACCGCCAGCGAAACCGGGCCGCTCAGTGCGACCACCGCGCTCGCGACCGGCACAATCCTCGGCGCCCAATCATCCGTCAGGAACGTCCAGACGGAATATCCCGCCAAAAGGATTAGTGCCATCAACGCCGGATGCCAGATCGCCGCCCCCGCGTGGACCCAGATGAACGAATGCAACATCCAGAGCAGCGCTGTTCCCGTCCGCACCACCCCGGCGCCCTGGTGCTCGCCGTCATTCCACCGCAGGCTGTGCAACAGGAGGAATACCATGCCCGCTTGCATCGCCCAATGACCGCAGTCGGTATGGTTGACCCGCAACGCGCCACCAGCGACCGCCGCCGCAATCATCCCGGCGATTCCAACCTTGGGATTTCGCGAAAAAGCCGCTGCCACCAGCAAATAGGTCACTGACACGATACCGATCAATCTAGAGCGGTCGACGTGGCTCGTCGCCGTAGTCGTCCATCCCGCCGGGATCGCCGTGACGAGAATCCCGATGATCACACACAGTAATTGTCGTGCAACGCGATTATCCGGTTGAAGAAAAAAGAAGCCGATGAGCACAACGGCATTAAGCGCCATCAGGCCGAAAAAGACATTGCTTCCTTCAACGCCCATTGCGAGAAGTGAGACAATCGTCGGCAGGATTAGCGTCGTTGTCTGCATACGCTCATCGGGCTCGTCCACAAAATCTTTCAGCCGGAAATGGATGACCCACGCCAGCGCACACAGCGCAGGTGCGAGCAATTCACGGCGCAGGTCAAAATCGTAGATATAACCGAGCGAATACAGGTGCACCCCGCTACCTGTGAGCCATAGCAGGACGAGCCCGATGGAAAACCATCGCCGTTGCACCACGAGTTCTCCGTTGGTTTGCGGACGCGGCAGGATCAGCGGCAATGTGCAGAGTAATGGCACTAACACGAGCCAGCTCCACTCGTTCATCTCGTACGCCGATCCTGCCGCAAGTTTGGTCCCGAATTTGGTTTCATGCAGATGCCGGTAGATCATGGGCAACACGGCATTCATGGCCAGCACCACACCGCCCGCAGTCGAAAGCTGCGGGGAAAATTTTAAGGGCGTGATCCATCTCCTTCCCGCGCTGAACCGCCCGATCGCCAGCAAGGCCGCGACGCCACACAGCAGGCCAGTTATATTCTGGTCGATCAGGGCCGCCTGGCTGATGAGGAAGAACGGTACGAGCACGAACAGGTTCTCGAGCACGATGAGCAGCGTGGAATCATACCAGATGCAGCGGCGCGCCAGCACCACCGCCGTGACCACCAGCAACAACTCGTAGAACTGCAATGAAGAGAAATTGAACACGAGTTGTCCCACTTCGGTGGGCAGGAAGTTTTTATCCACCGACGTGCGATACATTCCAAACAGCAACAAGGCCGCGCTGATGAGATAAAACGGATTGCAGGCGAGCAGTCGTTTGACCCAATACATGGGCGGATGACCCGGCGGCACGTAGACGACCGGCGGCGGTCGGAGGATGGGTGGAGTTTGCGGATCCGGTGTGGCTGCATTGATTTCTTCGCTCATATGCTCTCCCGGTTGAAGGTTTACTACTGGATTAGACTAAGCATCAGCCAAGCCATCACGTTCAACGTGGAGAAAACCGTGAGAAATCAGCGCAACCGGAAAATTACCGGGGCGAAACGGAAAATTTTCACGCCTAAATGCGCGATTTTCACGCATCAACAAAAAAGGCGGACTGAAAATCCCAGTCCGCCTTTGAGTTCATGATTTTGTTCAGCGCCAGTAACCGCGTACCCAGACGTAATGTCCCCGGCGCGGAATCCAACGGCCTTCCACCCACACGGCATGCGGATGTGGACCGATGGTCCAGCGACCGGGCGCCCAAATCCAACGACCACGCCATTCCCAGTTGCCCCGAACCCATATATACCCCGGGCCGGGCGAGGCCACGATGACTTCAGTCTGCGGAGGTGGCGGGGCTTCGGTGGCCACGACTTCAGCGCTCTCCGGAGGTGGCGCATTCACTGCCGCCGGTGGTGGCGCAGGGCGGTTGCGATAAACCACATCATGTTCCACGCACCCTGCGCAAATTCCCAGTAAACAGAATAGTCCAATTGTTGTTGTTGCTTTCATACTCCTTATTAGACACGTAAACTCAAAAATTTGTTACGTCAATGGACGTCCGCCGTCGGTGGGCGGCGGGCAGAAATCCGTTTGAAAAGAAAAACCAACGGCAGGCAACAGAGACACCCGACGCCGAAAACACGAAAATTATCCACAAACGCCCACAGGCGCGATTGCTGGTCCAGCGTCCCGTTCATCAACATCCACGTTTGTTGCGCACCCGTCACCGCATCGCTGTGCATCGTGAAAAAACTCCTTAGTGAACCGGCCTGCGCGATGAAGG
>Ga0265338_10001459_pt1 | contig 38318 bp, 31 predicted proteins | sample 42126metaG_FD_193579 | JGI IMG/M metagenome (GOLD analysis project Ga0265338, IMG submission 193579) | Rhizosphere microbial communities from Carex aquatilis grown in University of Washington, Seatle, WA, United States - 4-21-26 metaG | ecosystem: Host-associated > Plants > Roots > Rhizosphere... | reverse complement strand
ATTTTGCGCTGGTTCTGGCGACGACATCGGGCGGGAGCACCGGGCCGGGCGGGGTCTTGTCCCAGTCGAGCGTTTCCAGGTAATCGCGGACGAATTGTTTGTCGAAGCTCGGCTGGCCCTTGCCGGGTGCGTACTGATCGGCCGGCCAGAAACGCGAGGAATCTGGCGTCAACACTTCGTCAATGAGGATCAGCTTGCCGTCGAACAGCCCGAACTCAAATTTCGTGTCGGCGATGATGATGCCGCGCTGGCGGGCGTAATCGCGTCCGGCCTGGTAAATCTTCAGGCTCAGGTCGCGCGCCTGGGGGGCGAACTCCGGACCGGTGGTCTCGCACGCCTCCTCGAAGGAGATGTTTTCGTCGTGGCCGGCCTCGGCCTTGGTGGACGGCGTGAAAATGGGCTCGGGCAGCTCGGCCGATTCGGTCAGTCCGGCGGGCAGCTTGATGCCACAGACGGTTTGAGATTTTTTGTATTCCTTCCAGCCGCTGCCGGACAGGTAACCGCGCACGATGCATTCGATGGCCAGCGGTTTGGCCTTTTTCACGATCATCGAGCGGCGGGCGAGCTGGGCGGTGAACGGCTGCAGGTTTTTCGGCAACGGATCGTCCGATCGGGCCAGCAGATGGTTCGGCACGAGCGCGGAGAATTTCTCAAACCAGAAATGCGAAATCTGGGTGAGCACCTCGCCCTTGCGCGGGATGCCGTTGGGCATGATGACGTCAAAGGCGGAAATGCGGTCGCTGGCGACGAGCAGGAAGGCGTCGCCGAGGTCGAAGATTTCACGCACCTTGCCGCTACGCAGTTTTTTGATGCCCGGCAGGTCGAGTTGCAGGATCGGTTCGTTATTTGAAATTGTCATGCGAGGAATTATTAATACTCAACTGAAAAGTTCAAAGCCAAAAGTTGCTTCGGCCGATTCAGGCCGCCGGCTGCGGCAGCATTTTTACCAGCAACGGGATGCTGGCCTGGGATTTGTCGTCCAGCCGGACGTCCACGGAATACAGGCCGTCCTCGGCGAACTTCAGTTGCTGGATGTTCACAATGAAATTGCGCGTGGCGAAGTGCACGTCGTCCGGCAGCGTGACCGTCACCGGGATTTCAATGGACGGCATGATGCCGTGTCCGTCGGCATTGACGAAATTCAGCTTGAGCTGGCGGGAGCCCTCGTCACCGGCGGTGAACGTGACGCGCAACGCCACCGCGCATTGCGGATGCACGGCGGGCAGTTGCGGCGCGTAAATCGTGTCGAACGAACCGAGAAGATTGAGCTTGCCGTTGTCCTCGGTCGCTGCGTCGCAGAGCACCGCCACTTGAATATTCATAACCCAATGAAGCCATGAATTTCACGAAATGGCACGCCTTTCTTTCCCATCAAACTTGATGCTTGACATACATATTATATCTATGTATTGTGCCTCTATGATACGAAAGGAACTGGTCGCCGCCTCGGCGGAACCGCTGATTTTATCGCTGCTTTCCCGCGGGGAAAGCTACGGCTACGCCATCATCCAGGAAGTCAAGGCCCGGTCCGGCGGCAAGCTGCAATGGACGGACGGGATGCTGTATCCGGTGTTGCATCGGATGGAGCGGCGGGGGTTGATCAAGTCGCACTGGGCGGAGAGCGAAACCGGTCGGAAGCGAAAATACTATTCGATCAAGGAAGACGGGAAGCGGGCGCATAAAAAGCATCGCGAACAGTGGTCGCTGGTCCATTCCGTTTTGGCCGGCCTGCAAAAGGAGCAATATGTCTGACCTCGACCAATCCATTGCGGAATGGCGACGGCGGATGCTCGCCGCCGGCATTAAAACGCCCGTGCCCCTGGTAGAGCTGGAAAACCATTTGCGCGAGGACATGGACCATCTCCGTTCGTCAGGCATGCCGGACGCGCAAGCCTTTGAGATCGCCGTAACACGTCTGGGAAAGTCGGGCTCGATGCAGACCGAGTTCAAGAAGATCGGGCGCATGCCTTCAGATTTCGTGGGCCTGATGTCGTTTATATGGATTGGCACGACGATCTGGATTGCCCTGGTGTTGTCCGGCAGGTTACTTTCCGGAAAATTGAGCTTTCTCCTATTTGCCCACATTTTCAGCCTGTCAGCGGGCTATTTAACGGTGTTTTTGACGGGTGCCTTTGGTATCGGTTACGTCTGCTGCCGCTGGTTTCGCGTTTCATCGCCTATTCGCATACAGTCGTTGAGTCGTGCGGTCTTTCAATTCAGTCGTCTGTCCGCCGGGTTGGTTGTTGCCGGATTGTTGTTGGGTATGTTTTGGAGCGAAGAGAATCGTGGACGATACCTGACGGGAGATCCTCGCGAAATTGGTGCGTTGTGTGTCGCTATTTGGCTCATGGCGATGTGGCTGATCCAGCAATTCAGTCAAGCAAGCAACCGCATCATAATGCTCCTTTGCATCGGCGGCAGCATGAATGTCAGCCTGGCCTGGTTCGGCACAGGCGCTCTGGCGCATGGTCACGGAATGACAACTTTTTGGCCTCTGGATGTCCTGCTGGGGGTCCATTTTCTTTTCCTCGCTATGGGTTTTGCTCCGGCTAATGAAACAGCCAAGGCCTGAGTGAAAGGTAAAATATGTTTGATCGCGAACAGGCAATCGCAGACTGGCGGAAACAGATGCTGTCCGCCGGCGTCAAAACGCCCGTGCCACTGGAGGAGTTGGAAAGTCACCTGCGCGATGAAATCGAACAGCAGATGGAATCAGGATTGAACCACCGAGACGCTTTCACTTCCGCCATTCAGAAACTTGGACCGGCGCACACGGTCCAAATCGAATTTATGAAAATTGACAAAATCCACAGCGCTCTCAAGTGGAGGCTGATGGAAATCAGTTTGACGCTGATGACAATTCTGTTCCCGCTATTTATGGGCGCCAGCGTGCTCAAAAGGGCGGGTTTTATTGACATGACTCCGGCCGAGGAACTGTCCAGCCTGGCTGCGCTGGCCTCGTTTTCCCTGCTCTCCTGGAGCGGACGGTTGGGCCACCGATTACTACCGGTCATTCAGAACCGGCGAATCCGGAATGCCCTTCTCTATTCGTGTTACGTGCCGCTGATGCTTTGGTGGATTGCCTTTTTCAGGCTCGTCGTGCCGCGCTATGATTTCACGATGGGCGAATTTGTGTTGGCATTCACCTGGGCGTTTTTCACCCCCGCGGGAGTCTGCATTGGTCTGTATTGGGGAATCGAAACCGCCGCGCATATAGATAGTGAAAGGCCAGCCGTGTCAGCCGGCCAGAGTTGACCGGGCCTCCAAAAATTGTTTCAACTCTGCCGCCGCCTTGCCGCCGAATCCCGGCACGGCGGCGATTTGTTCCAAGGTCGCCGTCTTTAACCGCTGCACCGAGCCGAATTTCTTCAGCAACGCCTGCTTGCGCCGGTCGCCGATGCCGGGGAATTCGTCCAGTACGCTCTCCGAGATTTTTCTAAGGCGGAGCTGCGCGTTGTAGCTGTTCGCCACGCGATGGCATTCGTCACGCAACCGCTGGAGCAGCTTCACCGCCGGATGGTTGAGGCCCAACCGCAGCGGTTTGCTTTCGCCCGGCTGGTATATTTCCTCAAACTCCTTGGCCAGCCCGATGACGGGAATTTTTCCGAGGCTCAACTTTTCCAGTTCGGCACAGGCAACCCCGAGCTGCCCCTTGCCGCCATCAATGAGAATGAGGTCGGGCAAAGGATTTGATTCCTTCAACGACCGCGAATACCGGCGGCGCACCACCTCCGCCATGCTCGCGAAATCATCCTGGCCGACGACCGTCTTGATTTTGAAACGCCGATAATTCGCGCGGTCGGGCCGGCCATGCTTGAAGCTCACCAGCGACGCCACGGCGAATGTCCCGCTGATGTTCGAAATGTCGAAGCCTTCAATCCGTTGCGGCGGTGCCGGCAAGCCCAGCACTTTCGCCAGTTCCGCCAGATCGCGCTGCGGGTCAATGGCCAGCGGCAAGGTGTAGGGCACCCGCTCGAATTTCCGTTCCTTTTTCGTCGTTTCCTTCAGGTCCCGGAGGAGGTCGCGGAGGCTGGCGGCGGTTTCAAAATCCTGGGCGGCGGCGGCTTTTTTCATTTCGGCTTCGAGCTGCCCCTTCATTTCGTGGCACTGCCCCTCGATGAAATCGCACGCGGCGCGCACCTGGTCCAGGTATTGTTCCTGCGTCACGTTGCCGACACAGGGCGCCGTGCAATATTTCAGGTGCGCGTACAGGCAATGCTTGTAGTCGGCCGCGCCGGGCGTGAACACGCGGCAGCCGCGCAGGTTGAACTGCCGGCGCACCAGCGCGAGCGTGTTGCGCAAGGCGCCCGAATTCGAGAACGGCCCAAAGTAACGGGCCCCGTCGTCCTTGCGGAGCCGGGTAAAGGTGAAATTCGGGATCGGGTCGTTGAGATTCACCTTGAGCATCAGGAAGCGCTTGTCGTCGCGGAAACTGATGTTGTACCGCGGATGAAACTCCTTGATGAGCCGGCCTTCGAGCAGGAACGATTCCGGTTCGCTGCGAACAATGTGGACGTCAAAATCATGAATCGCCTCGACCAGCGCGTTGAATTTGAGGTCCCAGCCCAGCCGCCGGGACGGGTGAAAATACTGGCTCACCCGTTTGCGCAGATCGCGAGCCTTGCCGACGTAGATGACCGTGCCAAACCGGTCCTTCATCAGGTAGATGCCGGGTTTGTGCGGCAAATCGCCGACCTTTTTTCGAATGGCTTCAGTCGCAGGCACGGAGGAATTTCAACGCAAAGCCGCAAAGGTGCAAAGGAAATTTCTCGCTGCTCAACCACGAATGGACACGAAGCGGCATGAAGTTGAAACGGAGCGCTGCCGGGTCGCCGGCCGGCCGCAGTAATTCTTATTCTGATTTTTTTGCCATGTGGCGGTGGACGAAGAAATAATACAGCCCTCCCAGCACCAACATGGCGCCCGCCAGCCAGAGGGTGACGCGATGATACTCGCCTTTCATCAATTGATTGTCCTGTCCCATTTTCACGCCCAACCAGCACAATACCGAGCACCAGATCGCCGAGCCGAGCAGCGTAAAAATGGAAAACTTCAGATAATCCATCCGCACGATGCCCGCCGGGATGCCGATGAGATGCCGCACGACCGGCAGCAGGCGCGAAATGAAAATGCCCATGGCGCCGTAATGCGCCGACCAGCGTTCCGCACCTTCCACCTTTGCCGTGGAAATGAAGAAGTATCTGCCAAAATGCAGCACGAGCGGCCGCCCGGCCAGCCGCGACGCCCAATACATCAACGTAGCGCCGATCCACGACCCGAGGGTGCCCGCCAACACGATGCCCCACAGCGAGAGCGGAATCTGTTGGGTGTGCGCCCAATACGCCGCCGGAGGAATCACGATTTCGCTGGGCAGCGGGAACAGCGAGCTTTCCACCGCCATCATGATTACAATGGCGGGATAGCCGCCCGCTTGCAACGCATGATTATACCAATCGCTCAGGCCCTGGATGATTTGATGCATGGCGGGTGGTTATAGCGGAAATTAAAATCCATGCAATCTGCGATTACGCGGCCATCGGGTGGAAGCGCGTGGAAAACAGCATGGGTTGCAACAAACCTCCGCCCATCTTACGAATGGTCCGGCTCGGTCCGGATTTTTTCCTTCGCCGTCCTCAGTTCTTCCAGCACCTCATCCGCGCAATCAGGATAAAGACGCTTCAAGCAATCCGGGCAAAGACCATGGCTGAACTCGATATCGGCGTGCCGCATGATATAGCTTTCAATCTGGTTCCAATAACCCTTGTCATCCCGGATTTTTTTGCAACCGCCGCAGATCGGCAGGAGTCCGCTCAACACTTTAACCTGGGCGATCGCCTCGTCCACCCGCCGCCGTAATTCCCGTTCGTTTGCCTGGAGCCGGTGGATGCGGAGCCGGTGGCCGCCCCCGGCCAGGCCTGTCAACAGCACCAGCAGCAGGACGGGAAACCAGGCCGTCTGGTAAAAATGCGGGGGCAGGCGGAACGCGTAGGCTGCGCCCGTTTCATTCCAGATCCCATCGTTGTTGCAAGCGATGACGCGGAACCGGTACGACCCCGGCGGCAGGCTCGCATAGTGGGCAAAGCGGCGCTGGCCGGCCTCAACCCAACCCGCATCTATCCCTTCAAGCCGGTATTTGAACCGGACTTTCTCAGGGGCGACATAACTCAAGGCGGTATAATGGATTTCGACCTCGCCGGAACCGGCGGGCAGACGGGCGGGCCGGCCGGCGGGTTGTTCCTGCTTGTTGATCAGCACGCTCTCGATGAAAACCGGCGGAACCTGGCGGTTGGTGGTCTGATTGCCGGGACTGACCATCACCACGCCCTTCAAGGAGCAGAACAGCAGTTTTCCATCCTCGCCCAAACAGGCGTTGGGCTGGGTGCCGGCAACCATCGAGGCGGTACGCAACCCGTCGCGATAACCTAGGGAAACGGCGGTGATTGCTTGTTTTTTTCCGCCCGCCAAAGCATCCAGATCGGCCTTCCGCAAACAGCAAATCCCCTTGCCGCTGCTTAACCAGAAGCCGCCCCGGCCATCGTCAAGCACGTTAAAAATAAAACTATCCGGCAGGCCTTCCGCTTCGTGGATATTGAAAAAGTGCCCGTTCTCATACCGGCTTAAGCCGCCTCGCGTGGCCACCCAGAGAATTCCATCAGCGTCTTCGCACAACGACATGATCCGGCTGTTCTCCAGTCCGTTGGTGGTGTTGAAATTCGTAAACTTTCCGTCCTGATAACAGCTCAGGCCGCCGCTGGTTCCAATCCAAAGCGCGCCTTTCCGGTCGCACAGGATGGCGCGAACCTGGTTGTTGGCCAGGCCGTCCTCGGCGCGGAATGCCGTTACCTTTCCATCGGAAAACCGGAATAACCCTTCGCCATCGGTGCCGATCCACATCTGGCCCAGACCGTCCCGGGCAATGGCTTTGACATCGAACACCTTTTTCCAGCCGGCAACCGGCGTCAGCCGTTCATTTTCCATGACATACAATCTTCCTCCGGCCGCGAGCCACAGCCGTCCTTCACCGTCTTCGCTGATGGAAGTCACCGTCGGGATGGGATTTCCATCCATCTGAACAAACGGGGTAATCTTCCCCTTGCTCAGACGGGCAAAACCAAGGTAAGTCCCCACCCAGATATCGCCTCGCCGATCCCGATAGACACAACGGGTGCTGTTCTCGGGCAGGCCGTCTTCCACCGTCAACATCCGGACGGAAACACTCCGCAACCGGGCCAGGCCGTTGGCCTCGGTGCCCAGCCAGAGATTGCCTTCGTGATCGGCAAACATGCTGAAAACCAGCCCCAGCCTGGCTTTGGCCTCCTGGGTCGAGAGGGCTTCGAACGCCCCGTTTCTCGACCGGAGCAGCCCGTCGCGCGCCCCGATCCACAGAGTTCCTTGCGGATCCTCGTAAAGAGCTCCTGGGCGATTGCTCTTATGATCTTCGCGTGAATAGGTGGTCAGTTTGCCGTCCTTCCAGCATTTGATGTTGGAGTTTTCAAAGGTCATCCACACCGTGCCATCCGCCCCGCTCAACATGCTGTCCATGCGCCCGTCGTTGTCCCCAACCACGGCTGATTCCGTCACAAACCGGCCGTTGACGAAGCGATTCAACCGGCTGCCGGCTGCCGCCAAGACTCCTTGGGGCGAACTGGCGCAAATGGCGGTGATAAAATTATTGGGCAGGCCGTCCCGGGTTGTGAAAGAGGTAAACACACCCTTGGCGTAGCGCCCCACTCCGTTGGGGGTGGCCATCCAGATGTTTCCCTGGCGATCCTTGTCCAGCTTCCTGATCGAATCATCCGGCAGACCGTCCGCCTTCGTAAATGTGGTAAAATGTCCGTCCTTGAACCGGGTCAATCCGCCGCCGTAAGTGCCAATCCACAGCGCTCCATCGTCATCTTCCACCAAGCTGCCGACCTCATTGTCCTTCAAACTGCCGGTATGCAGGTCGTAGGTGGTGAAATTGACGCCGTCAAAACGCACCAGCCCGTTGGCGGTTCCCAGCCAGAGATAACCATCGCGTGTTTGCACGATAGCCCGGATGCGGATTTGCGGCAGTCCGTCCGCGCCATTCCAGGTGTCAATTCCATACTGGGAAAGAGGTATCCGGGGATCCAAATCCCCCGCCCGGATCGGAAACAGTGGAAGCAAAAACAAGCCGGCTAAAAGCAGATGCCACACCGCCGCGGAATGCGCCGGCTTCTCGCCCGGGTAGTTTAATGTTTTGCTCAAGCGTAATGGTTGCTGGGTCGTTTGGCCAATCGTACACGCGGGCATGCGGGCCGGCTATCAAGCAGCTGGCCTGCTTAATTCTAGCGAATTATCCCAAAAGCTGCCGGTCTGATTTTGCCATTTCTTAAACCGACATTGGCCTCCGAAGAAAAAACCCGCTGAAAGTGTTTTTCCGGGAATTTGACCACTCCCGAGGGCATTTACGCCTTCAGAAAAAAATTCCGCTGCTTGTCGCTCACGGGCATTTCGAGTTTTTCCATCACGGCCAGCATGTCCTCCCAGACCTTGCGCTTCTCGCTCATGGCCTGGTTGCGCAGCAGGAAGGCCGGGTGATAGGTGGGCATCAAGGGGGTGTCGCGGTAGATTTTCCACGTGCCACGCAGCTTGGTGATGCCAATGGTCTTGCCCAGCAACCCTTCCACCGCCGTCGCTCCCAGCGCAACGATGACCCGCGGCCGGATCAAGTCAATCTGCTCGTGCAGGTACGGAAGGCACGTGGCCATCTCATCGGGCGTGGGCTTGCGGTTGCCGGCGGTCTGGCCGGGCGTGTCGGGGCGGCATTTCAAAATATTGGCAATGTAAACGTCCGCCCGGCTCAAGCCGGTGGCCTGGATGATTTTCGTGAGCAACTGGCCGGCCTTGCCCACGAACGGCTCACCCTGCTCGTCTTCATCCGCGCCCGGCGCCTCGCCCACGAACATGAGTTGCGCGTCAAGGTTGCCGACGCCGAACACGACATTTTTGCGCGATGACGCGAGGTGCGCGCATTTGACGCAGGCCAGGGCGCGCCGGCGCAGCGCGGCAAAGGCGGCGGCTTTTTCTGGATTCGAAGGGCGAGCAGCAAGCGCCGGGAAATTTTCAAGCTTCAAGTTTTCGGTTTTCCGTTCCGTTGGTGAATCGGATCGAACGCTTGAAACGGAGAACGGAACACCTTTGGGCGGCGGTTGTGACAAGGCCTTGAGCGTGTCGGGTGATGCGTCAATGTGGCGGACTCCGCGGGCTTTCAAACCTTCCAGATGTTGGATGGTAGCTTCGAGGAGGTCGTCGTAGGCGGCGGACATGGCAGCATCGTACCGGCAACCCGGCAAAGTACAAAAACTAGTTGTTCACATTCCCGCCAGCTTGTGTTTCGGCCACTGCTGCGGGATAATACCCGACAAATCTTGCATGAAAAAACCTGTCTTCATCATGGTTGGATTAGTGACCGCCTGGCTGGCATCGCTGGCCGCGGGGGAAAACGCGTACTCGCCTCCGGCTTCGCCGCGGGCCACCTTCAATTTCAATCCCGGCTGGAGGTTCATCCGTGAAGATGTCACGAACGCGGAGCAGGTCGCGTTTGATGATTCGAAGTGGGTCCGGGTCAGCGCGCCGCACACCTACAACGAGACCGATTCCTACACCCAGATCATCAGCCACAGCGGCGGCGACCGAACTCCGTATGCCGGCATCGCCTGGTACCGGAAGCATTTCAAGCTGCCGGCCGGCGCCAAGGACGGGAAGGTGTTCCTGGAGTTGGAAGGGTTGAAACAGGCCGGGCGCTTCTGGGTAAACGGCCAGCCCGTCGGTAAATATGAAAATGGTGTCACAGCTTGCGGCCTCGATCTCACCAAATTTGTAAACTTTGGCGACACGGAAAACGTTATCGCGGTGAAGGTGGATAACAGCAACGACTACAAAGAAGAGGCCACCGGCACCGAATTCGAGTGGATGGGGCGCGCCTTCAATCCCAATTACGGCGGGCTGAACCACGACATCCGGCTGAACCTCACCGGCAAGGTCTATCAAACTTTGCCCCTGTATGAAAATCTCAAGACGACGGGCATCTATGTTTATCCATCGAATTTTTCCATCAGCAACCGGACCTGTGACGTCAATGTCGAATCGCAGGTCCGCAACGAGTCCGGCGACCAGCAGTCCATCACGCTCTCGGCGGTGGTCGTGGATGCGGCCGGGAAGGTCTGCGCGACATTTCACAGCGACGCCTCCGATCTGGTCAGCGGCGAAACGGAGATTTTCAAGGCAGCCGGCAACCTGGCGGAGGCGAAGTTCTGGAGCGACACACATCCGGATCTTTACGACGTTTATTCCATTCTCACGGTGAACGACAAGGTCGTGGATGTCTGCAAAATCCGCACCGGCTTCCGAAAGGCGGAATTCAGGGGTGGTGCCGGCACGGGCGGTGTTTTTCTAAACGATCAATTTGTCTGGCTCACCGGCTACGCGCAACGTTCGACCGATGACTGGGCCGGTCTTGGCCAGGCGTATCCCGACTGGATGCACGGCTTCAACGCGGAGCTGGTCCGCAGCACGCATGCCAATTACATCCGCTGGATGCATGTTGCACCACAGCCGGCGGATGCCCGCGCGTGCGACGAGGCGGGCATTGTCGAGGTCTGTCCCGCCGGCGACAAGGAAAAGGACGCGCAAGGCCGGCAGTGGGACCAGCGCGTGGAGGTCATGCGCGACTCGATGATTTATTACCGCAACACACCGAGCATTCTTTTTTGGGAGGCAGGCAACAACAGCATCTCGCCGGAGCACCTGCAGCAGATGGTCGATTTGCGAAAGGAACTCGACCCGAACGGCGGGCGCGTGATGGGCTGCCGCACCTTGAACGACGAGGCGGCCACGCGCATCGCCGAATACTTTGGCGTGATGATCGGGCAGGATCCGCGGACGGATGCGCTGACCAACCGCGCGGAACTGTTTCGCGCCTACAACATGGAGCGGCGTGATCGGGTGCCGTTCATTGAGACGGAAGATTTTCGCGATGAGGCCGCCCGTCGTTTCTGGGATGATTTCTCACCACCGCATTTCGGTTTCAAGCCCGGCCCGAACGACGTGTACCATTGGAATTCCGAGACGTTCTGCCTCGCGGCGGCCGAACGTTATCACGATTATTTCATCAACCGGATTGCCAATCCCGACCCGGCGCACTCGAAATGGGCCGCCTACGCCTCGATTTACTGGTCGGATTCGAACGCCGACGGCCGGCAGGACAGCAGCGAGGTCTGCCGCGTCAGCGGCAAGGTGGATTCCGTCCGGCTGCCCAAGCAGGCGTATTACGTCTATCGCGTCATGCAAAACGACCAGCCGGACCTGCATATCATTGGCCACTGGAATTATCCGACCAACACGGTGAAGACCGTTTATGTCGCAGCGAATCATTGTGACTCGGTTGAATTGTTTGTGAACGGAAAGTTGTTGAGTACGACGAATCGGGCGTGCGACTTCGTGGATACGTTCAACAACGAAAACAGAAATCTTGGCCATACCGGTTTCATTTATGCGTTCCCGGCGGTCAAATTCGAACCCGGCATCATTCAAGCCATTGGCATGACCGGCGGTAAAACGGCCGTTCAGGACGAAATCCAGACGACCGGCGAACCCAAGAGCCTGAAGCTCACCCCTCACTCCGGTTCGAACGGCCTGCAAGCCGACGGCTCGGACGTGGCGTTTTTCGACGTGGAAGTGGTGGACGCCCAGGGACGGCGTTGTCCCACGGATGAGGCGCGCGTGGGTTTCAAACTGACGGGCCCGGCCATCTGGCGCGGCGGCTACAACAGCGGCATCACCAATTCGATCAACCACCCTTACCTGAACACCGAATGCGGCATCAACCGCGTCGCCATCCGTTCTATGATGAATCCCGGCACCATCACCCTGACGGCCACGCGCGCCGGATTGCAACCCGCCACCATCCAGATTGAATCAAAACCGGTGGTAATCCAGGACGGCCTGGAGCCGGCAACGGGGGACTTTTGAGGCGTATTTCCGGAGCTGAAAAACAGCGGGCCCGGCGCGCAAATTCCGCCTTTCGCATTGCGCCACGCTGAATTTCCCCGTAAATAATTTGTATCCCGAAACGAGAAACCGGCATGGATTTGCATCGACCGGCGGTCTTCGTCGGTGCCGTTGCCAGCATCGAAGCCGGTGATTTGAATTGAAAATTGAACAACCATGAAAACCGTGAATCTCCTTGTCGCGATGGTCACGGCGGCCTTGATGTTTTTAACGATTTCAAATTCGCCATCCGCCGCCGATTTCGCCTTCGGCGCGGATTTATCGTTTTTGAAAGCGGCGGAGGACGGCGGAACGGTTTTCAAGGACAATACCAATGCCCTGCCCGGCCTGCAAATTTTCCGGAACCATGGCTACAATTGGATCCGCCTCCGCATCTTTGTCGAGCCGGTCGGCGGGAACTTACCCAATGATCTGGCCTACACGCTGGCCCTAGCGAAGGACGCGAAAAAGTTCGGCTACAAATTTTTGCTCGATTTTCATTACGCCAGTTCCTGGGCCGACCCGCAGAAACAGCCGACCCCGGAAGCCTGGGTGAAACTGTCGCATCCCGAACGGGTGCAGGCGGTTTTTGCCTGCACGCGCGACACCATCGCGGCATTTCGTGATGCCGGCGTGTTGCCGGACATGGTGCAGATTGGAAACGAGGTCACCCATGGGATCTTATGGCCGGACGGCAAGCTGCCGGAAAACTGGAACAATTTCGCCGATTACATTTATGCCGGGATCAACGGCGTGGATGCCGGCCGCGGCAACGGCAAGCGCCCGAAAATCATGATTCACATTGATCAGGGCGGTAATATCGCGAAGACGAAATATTTTTTTGACAAACTGAATTCGTACGAGATTCCTTACGATGTCATCGGCTTTTCCTATTATCCGTGGTGGCACGGCACCCTGGTTGATCTGCGTGAAAATCTTGCGTTTGCCGCCAACGAGTACGGCAAGGACGTGATCGTGGTGGAAACCGCCTACCAGTGGAAACCCAGCCGCGAGACCAGCGACCGAGCGGGGCCGTTTCCGGAAACGTCGGAGGGCCAGCGCGAATTTCTTGATGCTTTGACGCAAGTGGTCATGGACACCCCCAATGGCCATGGCAAAGGCGTGTTCTGGTGGGAGCCGGCCGTGGCCAACCGGGGTGGCCTCGCGTCGCGCGGATTTTTTGATGAAAACGGAAACTCCCTGCCGGTCATCAGTGTCTTTGAAAAATATACGCGGCCGGCACCCAGAACGGACGGCCAATGATTTTGCCGGAAACATGGGATCTTTAATAAAACACGGGGTCAACCGGCTCAGGCTGTTGTTATGGCTGGCCACCGTAATCATTGAAGGGCTATGGTCGGCGTCCGCGGCGGACATGCTGGTCTATTTCGGCACCCACCGGACCGGAACCAACCTTGGTTTCTCGCTCGCGCACTTTGACACCGAGACCGGCGGGTTGACCAAGCCGGTATTCCTGCTCCAATCACCCGCCCCCGCGTTTTTTGTCATTCATCCGGATGGCCGGCATCTTTATACCTGCAACTCGGGCAGTCCCGGCGCGGTGTCCGCCTATGAAATCGAGCCGCACACCGGGCAGCTCACCTTTCTCAATCGCGTGCCCGCCGGCGGCGCGGACACCAGCTATGTCAGCCTCGACAACTCCGGGCGTTACGTGCTCGCGGCGAATTATTCCGGCGGCAACCTAGCCGTGTTCGCCCTCAAGCCCGACGGCAGCCTCGGTGACCGCACGGCGTTTGTGCAACACACCGGCAGCAGCGTGAATCCGCAGCGGCAGACCCATGCCTATGCACATTCAATCATTGTTGACCCGTCCAATCGTTTCGCACTGGTCGCCGACCTCGGCCTGGACAAGGTTTTTGTTTATCGGTTCGATGAAAAGGATGGCTCGCTGGCAACCAACCACCCGCCGTTCGCCATCCTCCAGCCCGGCTCCGGCCCGCGCCATGTTAAATTCCATCCAAACGGGCGCTGGGTTTATGTCATCAGTGAAATCGCCAGCACCGTCACTGCGTTCAACTGGGATTCCGCCAGCGGCTCGCTGACGGAATTTCAAACCGTCTCGACGCTGCCAGCGGATTTCAAAGGCACAAACACGTCCGCGGAAATTGTGGTGCACCCGAATGGCAAGTTCCTCTACGCCTCCAACCGCGGTGATGACAGCCTCGCTGTTTTTGCCATTGATCCGGCCACGGGACGGCTTAGGCCGATGGAACGTGTTTCCAGCGGGGGCCGGAGCCCGCGTAATTTCACGTTTGACCCCACTGGCAGATGGATTCTCTGCTCCAATCACGGCAGCGACAACGCGGTTGTCTTTCGCGTTGATGAAGCTACCGGCAAACTGACCCAGTCCGGCCCGCCGGTGCCGGTACCGTATCCGTTCTGCGAACGGTTTTTGCCGGCACAATGAAATCGGGATGAATCTTCGACCATGAGAAAAATGATGTTTGCGGTTTTCGCCGTCCTGCCGCTGACCGCCAGTTCCCTGGTGGCCGAAGTGCAGCTTGCCAGCCCCTTCACCAGCCACATGGTGCTGCAATGCGACCTGAAAGTGCCGGTCTGGGGCACGGCAGACGCGGGCGAAACCGTAACCGTCCAATTTGCCAGCCAGACGGTTTCGGCGAAAGCCGATGCCCATGGCCGGTGGCGGGCAGTCCTCCAGCCGCTGAAAATTTCGGCGAATGGCCGGACTTTGACCGTCACCGGCTCGGAAACCTCGCAACCCGTCAAACTCGACGATGTGCTGGTCGGGGAAGTGTGGCTGGGATCCGGCCAGTCGAACATGGATTTCAGCCTGTCGAAAAAGGTGAAATATTTCGCCGGCGTGACCAACGAGGAAGAGGAAATTGCCGCTGCAAACTATCCGCTCATCCGCATGTTCACCGGAGCCGCCGCGAAGGCTTATGCGCCGCAAACAAATGTTGTTGGTGAATGGAAGGTTTGCAGCTCCGAAACGGCGCCGGCCTTTTCCGCCGTCGGATACTTCTTTGCACGTGACTTGCAACGGGAGCTCAAGGTGCCGGTCGGCATCATCACGGAAGCGTTCGGCGCGAGCACGGCGGAAGCGTGGATCCGCCGCGAAACCCTGGCGGCGGATCCCAAGTTGAAACCGATGCTCGACCGCTTCGACGCAGCCGTGGAACATTTTCGCACGAATCCACCGCCGGTCGTCGCCCCGCCGCGTTCTGAAGACGTGTCGGCCACAAATCAAATCGCCGCCACCGGTTCCACCAACGCGGTGGCCGGCGGACGCCGGCGTGGCACCGGTGCGCCACGCGATCCCGTGCAGGACCAGCACAACGCGACCGTGCTGTTCAATGGCATGATTAATCCCGTTGTCCCGTTCGCGATCCGCGGCGTCATCTGGTATCAGGGTGAATCCATTGTCGGCGGCAGTGCCGGCATCACGCTTTACCCACAGGTGCAGGCGGCACTCGTACGCGACTGGCGCCAGCTTTGGGGCGAGGGCGATCTTCCGTTTTACATCGTGCAACTCGCCGGACAGGAGGCGGCCAGCAACAGTCCCTTGGTCCGCGAAGCCCAGGCCACGGTCCTGTCGCTTCCGAACACCGGCATGGCCGTCACGACCGACATCGGCGAGGCGCACAATGTGCATCCGAAAAATAAACAGGATGTGGGCTACCGGCTGTCGCGCATTGCGCTGGCCAATGTCTATGGCCGAAAAATTGAATATTCCGGCCCCCGATATGAGTCCATGAAGGTTGAAGACCAAGCGATTCGCGTGAAGTTCTCCCACCTCGGCGGCGGCCTGCTGGCCAAGGGCGGCGGACCGCTCCGGTGGTTTGCCATCGCGGGCGCCGGCATGAAATTCGTCCCGGCCGGAGCGAAAATTGACGGCGACACGGTGGTGGTCAGCAGCCCCGATGTGCCCGCACCGGTCGCGGTGCGTTATGCGTGGGAGAATTTTCCGGACGGATGCAATCTTTTCAATGCCGCCGGCTTGCCCGCCGCGCCATTCCGCACCGACGCATCTCAAGCCCGGATTGAATAGGAGACATGATGATCAACAAAATCTTTCTCCTGCATTGGCTGCTCATACCCTTTCATTGGCAGCCGTACCTGCCACACCAGGACAACCAAATGAACCTTTCAAACAAAACCATCGGAAGGACGCTGCGGCTGGGGAACCGGCTGGCCGCGCTGATTATTTTAATGTTGTTGCCGGTCGCGGGACCAGCACAGCCAGCCGATCAAATCTCCAATCCGGCAACCAACACCCCCGCCCGCGCACGGCGCCCGGAAAATTTGCCGGCCAATCCCAGGCTGCCGTCGCTTTTTCTGATTGGCGATTCCACCGTCAGAAACGGGCAGGGCACCGGCACGGGCGGACAATGGGGCTGGGGCGATTTTCTCGCGCCGTTTTTTAACACCAACCAGATCAATGTCGTCAACCGCGCGCTCGGCGGCACCAGCAGCCGCACGTTCTACCGTGATCAGTGGCCGCGCACATTGGCGATGCTGAAGCCAGGCGATTTTGTGATCATGCAGTTCGGCCACAACGACGGCAGTGCCGTCAATGACGCGAGCCGCGCGCGCGGCACCATCAGAGGCGTGGGCGATGAGACGCAGGTCATCACCAATTTGATCACTAAAAAAATTGAGGCCGTCCACTCGTTCGGCTGGTATGAGAAGCAGCTTATCGCGGAAACCCGCGCCAAAGGCGCAGTCCCGATGGTTTGCTCGCTCATCCCGCGTAACAACTGGAAGGACGGCGGGGTGGCGCGCAACAAAAATGACTACGCCGGCTGGGCGGGCCAGGCAGCCCAAGCCGAAAACGTTCCTTTTCTCGACATTAACGAAGCCATCGCACGTCTTTACGAACAATTGGGACAGGAAAAGGTGAAACCGCTGTTCATTGTCGGGGCCGGCCCGCATACGAGCCAGGCGGGAGCCGAGACAAACGCGGTATGCGTCGTGGCCACGCTGAAGGGGTTGAAGGTAAATCCGCTCGCAAAATTCTTTTCAGAGCAGGCGAACGCCGTCAGGCCCGCCGACTTGAGCCAGCCGGCGCCAAAGCCGGCCGGCACCGCCGCACCGGACAAAACCGAACCGGAATAACCTTGGATTTATGAATCTACGATTGACCACGTTGGCGATTTTTTTTGCCGTTGCCGGCGGGTTCCTTCAGGCCGCCGAGGATGAACGACCGGTCGTGGATGCATCCAAAGTTGCCGTGGAAAAGATGGCTGATAACGGGTTGCCCACGTTTCATATCGTTGGCGACTCAACGGTGAAAAGCGGCGGCAGCGGCGCCGGGCTGTGGGGCTGGGGCGAACGCATCAAGCCGTTCTTCGACACCAACAGGATCAACGTGGTGAATCATGCCATTGGCGGCCGCAGCGCCCGCACTTATTTCAACGAAGGCCGCTGGCAAAAGGTGGTTGATGCCATCAAGCCCGGCGATTTTGTCATCATCCAGTTCGGCCACAACGACCAGGGACGCATCGGCGACCCGGCGATGAAAGGCCGTGCGGACGGCAAAGGCACCGGCGATGAAACCGTGGAGGACACCAAGCCCGATGGCACGACGGAACTGGTCCACACGTTCGGCTGGTACATGGCAAAATTTGTCACTGATGCGAAGGCGAAAGGCGCGACGGTCATCCTTTGTTCGCCCATTCCGCACAAACAACATTGGGAGACGGAGCGGGATTTTGCGAACATCGCCCAGTGGGACGCGGAAGTCGCCCGGTTGCATGGCGCGCTTTATTTCGACCTCACGATGGTCATCACCGATGCCTACAAAAAGGCCGGCATGGACAAGGTGGAAACGTTTTTTGCCGACAAAGGCACACATACGACCGACAGTGGCGCCCAGTTTAACGCCGCCTGCGTCATCGCCGGGCTGAAAAGCCTCAAAGACAATCCGGTTGGAAAATACTTCTCTGACAAAAGCAGGGAAATCGAACCTTACAAGGCTTCCGGCCCGATCAATTCAACCAACCCACCGGCAGCACCCGCGCATCCATGAAAATTTTCTATCGTTTCCCGGCCAAGATTCTTTCGGCCATCGTTATTGCGGCCAGCCTGGCCGCCGGCGCCCAGACCAGTTTCAAGTTTGATTTCACCGGCGGCAAACCGGTGGCCGGCTGGATTTCAATTTCGCCGACAAACATTTATTCCACTGAAACCGGCCACGGTTTTGAGCCGGGTGCGAACATCGCCGGTGGCGATTCCGCCGCGAGCGACCAGCCCTTTTATTTTTCCGTCAAATTGCCGGAGGGAAATTACCGGGTCACGGTCGATCTCGGTGGCAAGGATGAATCCACGACGACCGTCAAGGCCGAGCTGCGCCGGTTGATGCTGGAAAAAGTGCACGGGGCGGCTGGAAAATCCAGGACGCGCACGTTCATCGTCAATCTGCGCACGCCGGCCATCTCCGCGACCAATCACGTGCATCTGAAACCGCGTGAAACGAGCAGTGAAATCTGGGACTGGGACGAGAAGCTGACGCTGGAATTCAACGGTGTACATCCAAGCCTGCGTTCACTGTCCATCGAGCCGGCCCGGGTGCCGACGGTTTTTCTGCTGGGAGATTCAACCGTTTGCGACCAGCCGGCCGAGCCATGGAACAGCTGGGGCCAGATGCTGCCGCGCTTTTTCAAACCGGAAATTGCCGTCGCGAATCACGCCGAATCCGGCGAAACCATTGCCGATTCGCTGCGCGCGCAGCGGTTTGAAAAGGTGTTCAGCCTGATGCAGCCGGGTGATTGTCTTTTCGTCCAGTTTGGCCACAACGACATGAAAGACCGGGCGACCAATGCGCTGGCCGTGTACCGGGCCAACCTGAAAAAGGTCGTTGCCCGGACGCGCGCGCTCGGCGGCACGCCGGTGCTCGTTACTTCCATGGAGCGGAAGAACGGTATCGAACAGGAAACGCTGGCCGGTTATCCCGAGGCGGTGCGCGAAGTGGCGAAGGAGGATCATTGCGCGTTGATCGATTTGAATGCGATGAGCCTGATTTTCTACAAGGCGCTCGGGCCGGATTTGGGCAAGGCGTTCCAGGATGGCACGCATCATAACAATTACGGCAGCTACGAACTGGCCCAGTGCGTCGTCGAAGGCATTCGGCAGGCCAAACTCCCGCTGGCAAAACACATTTCCGATGATTTCAAGGGGTTTGATCCGGCGCATCCCGATCCAGTGGACAGTTTTCAAATGCCCGCCAGCCCGCACAGTTCGAGTGAAAAACCGCTAGGGTCTGCTAACACTAATTCGCAAAGCTTCGACGATGAGCGCCAAGACGATAAAACCCATAAAAAGGACGTCGAGTTTGTCGAAGCGGCAAAAGGCACGGCGATAACTCTTGAGCCGTCGAAATAGTCGTTCATTTTCGTTTCGGCGACGATAGGCTACGCGATCGTATTCCCAAGGGGACAAGCGATTCGGATTGCGTGGCCAATCTTAGTGTTTCATCACCTTCGTAGGCGCGATCCATAATTAACAAACAATCCGGCGGGGCTGGGCTGCCTGCTTCCAGCAATTCACGTCCTTGGGGCGCATCCCCGGCTTGGCCTGGCGACAATTTGAGCATCAACGCACACCGAGCATTCGCGGCAACCACATGAATTTTGGTGGTACACCCGCCCCGGGAATGGCCGATGGCTTGGGGGCCGTTCTTTTTAGCGCCCCGGTGCCGTCGGGGTGTCCTTTGATCGTGGTACTGTCCAGGCATGCGTGTTCAATGTGAATGGCCAAGATTTGCTCCTCTTGCAGTCGGGCAAAAAATGGATTCAAGACCCCGGCTTTGCTCCAGCGATTCATCCGCGTGTAGATGCTAGCCAATTGCCAAAATACTTCGGTAAACCGCGCCATTTACAGGCATGCTCGGCCATATACAGCAACGCGTTAAGCAATTGTAAATTAGTCATGCCGACGTTGCCGCGTTGGTGTGGCAGGCAATCAGCAATGCGTTGAAACTGACTTCCGGTTAGCTCCATGCCCGACAAGAACACCCAAAAACCTTCAATCGTCAATTAGTGTTAACAGGCCCTAGCAGGTTCATCCGGCGTTACGCGCCGCGCCGTTTCACGAGCAGCAGGTGTTCGCAGGCCAGCACGGTTTCGCCGCGCTGGTTCAGGACTACCAGCGCCTCCACCACCACGCCGTGATCCGACTTCTTGTGGTCGCGCTTTTCCTTGATGGTCACCCGGCTGCGGATGGTGTCGCCGATGAACACCGGTTTGATGAAGCGCAGCCGGTCATATCCATAACTAAATGCCAGCGGATTGATTTCGCCGGCGGTCATGCCCACCGCCACGCTGAAAATCAGGGTGCCGTGGGCGATGCGCTGGCCGAACGGCTGAGTCTTGCACCATTCGGCATCCATGTGGTGCGGATAAAAATCGCCGGTCTGACCCGCGTGCAGGACGATGTCGGTCTCGGTGATGGTGCGGCCGCCCGTCTCACGCACGGCGTTAAGCTCGTATTCCTCAAAATGTATGGCCATGCATGGCAGTTTATGTATGGGATTAGATTTTACAAACCAAATGACTTTCCCAATTATCGCCGGGTGAAATTCCTTGTAACCGGCGGCACCGGATTCATCGGCTGGCGCGTCGTTCGCAATTTGTTGCAGCGGAAAACGCCCGTGGTGGTTGGCGAATTGAACGCTGACGCCAACGTCACGGCCCGGCTTCCGGGCGCGGAACTGGTCCAGCTCGACGTCTCGGATGCGAATTCGGTCAAGGCTGTTTTCCAAAAGCATCCCGACATCACCCATGTCATTCATCTGGCCTATCTGATGAGCGCCGAGGTGGAGGCCAACCCGCACCTGGGCGCGAGCGTGAACATTCTTGGCATGATCAACCTGTTCGACGCCGCCGTCCGCCAGAAACTGGCCCGCCTGGTTTTTACCAGCAGCGAGACCTATTACGGCGCCTCGCAAAAACCCTACGGCGATCGCGATGTGACTGAGGACGATTTCACCAGCCCCGCGGAACATTTCTTCACCTATGGCATGATGAAGGTGCTGAACGAATTCACCGCGCAGAAATACGTGAAGAAGCACGGCATCAGTATCGCTTGCACGCGGCCGCCGGTCGTGTTCGGTTACGGCCGCAAGCGCGGTTCGGTGCTTTGGGCGGAGGACTTCGCCACCCTGCCGGCGCTGGGCAAGCCGGTCACTCTGCCGTTTCCGGCGCGCACGCGCGACAGCTGGATTTATGTGGACGACTGCGCCGAACAACTGGTGCGGCTCGCCCTGAAACCGCAGATCAGCCATTTCGCCTACAACAACGGCGGCGAAACGGTCACGGCCGCGAAGCTCGCTGAAAGCGTCCGCCACTGGCTGCCCGACGCGCAAATCTCCTTTGACGAATCCAAACCCACGACGCCGCTTATCGACCGCATGGATGGCCGGCGCCTGGAGAACGAAATCAATTTCCAGCTCCGCCCGCTCAGTGATGGCGTGCGCGCACACATCAATGAAGCCCGCGTCGCCACCGGATTGAAACCAGTCTGACCAAATTTATGAAACCATTCCGCAACACCGTCGTCGGCAGTTACCCGCGTCCCGGCAAGGTCGAGGACACGCTCAAGAAACCCACGCTCAACCAGGCCGAGGTGGACGAGCTCGTCCGCTGGGCCGCGAAGGACCAGGCCGATCTCGGGCTGGACGTCATCACCGATGGCGAGGGTTACCGCGAGAACATGTATTACTTCTACCAGAAGCGGCTCGACGGCGTTTCGATGGAGAACATGCCGAAGAAAACGTTCGGGACGGCCGGCTTCGGCATCGAATGCGCCCGGGTCGTTGGCGAGATCAAAAACCCGCGCTGCAACCTGGCGCACAATTGGAAGATCGCCCGAGACGCCGCGCCGAAGAATGTGGTCGTCAAACAAACCGTCACCGGGCCGCACGTGTTGACGCGGTTCAGCGTGAATGAACGTCCCGATTTGTATCCCGACGAACAGTCCCTGTGCCGCGCCTATGCGAAGATCTTGGCCGAGGAGCTGCGCGCCGTCATCGCCGCCGGATGCGAGTTCATCCAGTTCGACGAGCCGATGTGGACGGAGGCGCCGGAGCAGAGCGAATGGGCGGCGGGCATTCTGAACGAGCTTATCGAGTCCCTGCCAAAGGTCCGCGTGGGCCTGCACGTCTGCGGCGGCAATCCGCGGCGCAAGCGGGTTTATTTCACCAAGTACACCGATCTGGTGCCGGCGTTCACCAAGGCGAAGATCGACGAGGTGTCGCTAGAACACTGCACGCTGAGCTACAACCTCATGGACTTGTGGAAGCTCTGGAACTTCAAGGGCGACCTCGCGCTCGGGGTGATCGACCAGCGCAGCGACGAGATTGAAACGACCGAAGTTATCCGCAAGCGCGTCGAGCCGGCGCTGAAACATTTCCCGCGCGAGCGGCTGGTGCTCACCAGCGAATGCGGCTTCGGCCATGTGCCGCTCGAAATCACCCGCGCCAAGTTGAAGGCCCTTGTGACCGCCTGCAAAGTTTTGTGACATGAAACCGCTCGAAGGACTGCTAGTTCTGGATTTCGCCCAGTTTCTGGCCGGGCCCAGCGCGGCGCTGCGCCTGGCGGACCTTGGCGCGCGCGTCATCAAGATCGAACGGCCAGGTGCCGGCGACCTGGGCCGCCAGCTGTACATTTCCAACCTCGAACTGGATGGCGACAGCACGCTGTTTCATTCCATTAACCGGAACAAGCAGAGCTTCGCCGCCGACCTGAAAAACCCGGACGACTTCGCCGCGGTGCGCAAGCTCATTGAACGCGCCGACGTGCTCATCCAGAATTTCCGGCCCGGCGTGATGGAGAAAATCGGCCTGCATTACGACGTGGTGAAGCATTGGAATCCAAAACTGGTTTACGCCTCCATCACCGGCTATGGCAAGGAAGGCCCCTGGCGCGACAAGCCGGGCCAGGATCTGTTGGCGCAATCCATTTCGGGGCTGACGTGGCTCACCGGCGACGCCACCCAGGGGCCGGTGCCGATGGGATTGTCGGTCGCCGACATGTTCACGGCGGCGCATTGCGTGCAGGGCCTGCTCGCGTGCCTCGTCCGCCGCGGTGTCACCGGCCAGGGTGGACTGGTGGAAGTCAGCCTGATCGAGTCGGTGCTGGATTTCCAATTCGAAGTGGTGACGACGCACCTCAACGACGGCGGCAAACTGCCGCAGCGCAGCGCGGTCAACAACGGCCACGCGTATCTTGGCGCGCCGTACGGAATTTATCAGACGAGCGATGGTCATCTGGCGATGGCGATGGGTTCGATCCTCAAGCTTGGCGAGCTGCTCGGCTGCCAGCCGCTGCTGAATTATTCCGATCCGAAAACCTGGTTCACCAAGCGTGATGAGATCAAGTCGGAGCTGGCGCGGCATCTGAAGACGCAGAGCACCACGCATTGGCTGGCGATTCTGGAACCGGCGGACGTCTGGTGCGCGGACGTGCTGACCTGGCCCCGGCTGATGGCGCACGAAGGATTTCGCGTGCTGAACATGACGCAGAAGGTCAGCCGGGCCAACGGCGCAAGCCTGGAAACGACGCGCTGCCCGATCCGGGTGGACGGAAAGATCCTGACTTCGTCGCTGGGGGCTCCCAAGGTTGGCGAACACAACGCGGAGGTAAGAAAGGAGTTTCTTTCATGAAGGGCTTCCTGCAAGCCACCCAGCTGAAAATTCGGGCTGGCCAGCCAGGGGATGTCGCCGCACTTGCCCGTCTTTTCACCGACACAGTTCGCAGCGTCAACGCGAAAGATTACTCGCCGGAACAGATTGACGCCTGGGCGCCGGAACCGCCCGACCTGGAACACTGGCGCGGGCGTTTAAGCGGGTCCGAGGTCCTGGTGGCAGAACAAGATACTAAAATCACCGGCTTTGCCACTCTGGAGTCCAACGGGCATCTGGATCAGTTGTATGTGCATCACCAGTTCCAGAGAAAGGGAATTGCCTCTGCGCTTTGCCGGAGCATCGAGCGGGAGGCGCGGCGGCGCAACTTGCAGCGAGTTTTTACCGAGGCCAGCATCACAGCCCGGCCTTTTTTTGAAAGCGCCGGCTTTCGGGTGATCACTCCGCAAACCATCGAGTACAAGGGGATTTTCTACAAGAACTACCGCATGGAAAAGATTCTCTGCTGAACATGCTGCAGATGAAAATCATCGATACCCACCAACACCTGCTTTACCCGGATCGCCTGGGATATTCGTGGTGTCGGGGGATCGCGGCGTTTGAGGGTAAACAATTCCGGCTGGAGGAGTATCGCGCCGCCGCCCAAGGCACGGGCCTCACGGAAACGCTCTTCATGGAGGTGGATGTCGACGAGTCGCAGATGAAGGCCGAAGCGGATTTTTTTCTTCAGCTCGCCACCCAACCGGACTCCGGTGTGGCCGGCGTGCTGGCAGCCTGCCGCCCGGAACAAGCGGACTTTCCGGGCCATCTCGAATCCATCCTGCACCCGAAACTCAAGGGCCTGCGCCGGGTTTTGCACACCCAGCCGGATGAGTTGTCGCAATCGCCGATGTTTGCCAAAAATCTCGCGCGGCTAGCGGAACATCGTTTGACGTTTGATTTGTGCATGCTGCCGCGCCAATTGCCGCTGGGTGCCAGGCTCGTCAGACAGCTTCCGCATGTTCAATTCGTCCTCGATCATTGCGGCATCCCGGACATCAAGGGCGGCGGACTCGATCCGTGGCGGCGGCATATCCGCGAGCTGGCGAAATTGCCCAACCTGGCCTGTAAAATTTCCGGTGTGGTTGCCTATGCCGATCCACAACACGTGGCCGCCACCGACATCCGTCCGTATGTCGAGCATTGCATTGAATGTTTTGGCTGGGAGCGTGTGATTTTCGGCGGTGACTGGCCGGTGTGCAATCTCACCGCCAGTCTGGGGCGCTGGGTTGAGATTGCGAAGGAAATTGTTTGCGTTGAGCCCCCCGAACGGCAGGGAAAATTTTTTGCGGGCAATGCGGAACGAATTTATCGTCTGGCAGCATGACCCCTTTCGACCCCAAAACACTCCAGCAGACCTGGGCGCGCCCATCGCACCCACGCCCGATCGTCATTCTAGGCGCCGGTGACATTGTGCGCGACGCCCACCTGCCGGCCTATCGCAAGGCCGGATTTACCGTCGCTGGGGTTTACGATCTCGACCCGAAGGTGGCTGAAAAACGGGCTGCAGATTTCAATCTGCCGCGTGTCTTTGGCAGCCTGGCAGAGGCGGCGGCCCAGCCGGACGTGGTGTTCGACGTGGCCACGCCGCCCAAGGCGCACCAGGAAGTGCTGGCGCAGCTGCCTGACGATGCGGTGGTCATCATCCAGAAGCCGATGGGCAACACGCTGGAATCCGCCCGGGCCATCCGCGACATCTGCCGGCGCAAACGATTGAAGGCGGCCGTCAATTTTCAGCTCCGGTTCAGCACCTTCATGCTGGCCATCCACGACTTCATCCGGCGGGGCGAACTCGGCGACATCGTGGACGTGGAAGTGCATCTGAACCTGCAGACGCCGTGGGACGTTTTCCCGTTCCTGCTGACCGAGCCGCGCGTGGAAATCCTGCTGCACAGCGTGCATTATCTCGACCTCATCCGGCTGTTTCTCGGCAACCCCGGCCGGGTATACGCCCGCTCGGTGAAACACCCGAAATTTCCCAGGCTGGCCAACACGCGCTCCAGCATCATCCTGGATTACGGCGACATGATCCGCTGCTGCCTTTCGCTCAATCATTGTCATTCATTCGGCACGAAGCACATTGATGCTTCCGTGCGCATTGAAGGTACGGAAGGCTGCGCCATCGCAACTCTGGGATTGCTGATGGACTACCCGCGCGGCCGCTCGGACCGCTTGGAGGTATTTGGCCGTTCGACGAAGGAATGGGTGGAGGTTCCGCTCACGGGCGGCTGGTTCCCTGACGGGTTCATCGGCACGATGTCGAACCTCCAGCGTTTTGCCGCCGGCGAAGACGCAGCATTGGTTTCATCGGTCGAAGATGCTTTTCAAACCATGCTGCTGGTGGAAGCCTGTTACCGCGCCGATGCCGAAGGCGGCATTTCCGTGGAAACAATTCAATGAATACAGGTTCGACTTTGGCAGCAGCCTGGTGTCAAATTTGCCGAAACCAATGTTGACCAATCGGACGCCATTGAATTCGTCTAGCCGAAAAATCCCATGAATCCCGTCTCCTCCAATCCCCTGCTCGGTGTGTTTCTGCATGGCATCGGCGCCAGTTTTGCCGCGACGTGCTACACGCCGCAGAAGCGGGTCAAACGCTGGTCCTGGCAGACTTACTGGCTCACGCAGGCGTCGTTCTGCTGGTTTCTTCTGCCAATCGTTGGCGCCATGCTGACGATTCCGCACCTGATGGACGTGCTGCACGAGGCGCCGCGAGACGCGATGTGGAAATCCTTTGCGCTGGGCGCGGCTTACGGCATCGGGGGTACGGCCTTCGGCATCTCGATTCGCTACATCGGTTTTTCGCTCACCTATTCCATCGCCGTCGGGCTGTCCAGTGTGCTGGGCACGCTCATTCCGCCGTTGGTGCACCACACGCTGGGCTCGACGCTCAGCAAACCGGGAGCAGGCTGGATCATCACCGGCATTGTGGTTGGGACGCTGGGCATCGCCCTGACCGGCCTAGCGGGACGGCTCAAGGAAGTTGACCTCGCCTCGCAACAAAAGCAGGGCGAATTCAACCTGACCAAGGGACTGTTGCTGTCACTGCTGGCCGGCGTGCTGTCGGCCGTGTACGGCTTCGCGCTGGATGCCGGCCAGCCCATTGCCGAAACTGCTGTCAAACATGGCGCGGGAATCTGGCAGGGCAATGTGATCTATATTTTCTCCAACACTGGTGCGTTCATCACCACGGCCATCTACTGCCTGTATCTGCATGCAAAACACAAAACGATCGGCGAATTGATCGAGCTGCCGGCCGGACCGGAAAAGGCGAGCCTGCCGGTGAACTGGGCAATGGCGCTCATCACCGGCGTGTTCTGGTACGGCCAGTTTTTCTTCTACAACCTCGGCCACGTGCACTTGGGCGAATACAAGTTCACCAGCTGGGCCATTCACATGATCATGCTGGTGCTGCTCAGCAACCTGGTGGGCATCGTGTTCCGTGAGTGGCGCGCCTGCCGGCGCCTGACCGACGCGACCATCACCTTCGCCCTGCTGGTCCTGACGGCGGCGGTGCTGGCCCTCACTTACGGCAATTACAAGGGCGATCAAACGGCCCGGCCAGCCGCCAAGGCCGCTGCTGCCAGCCAACCGGAGACCTCCCAATGAAACGTTATGCTTCTGTCATCGGCCTCCGGGCGGAAAAACTGGAGGAGTACAAGAAACTTCACGCCGCCGTCTGGCCGGACGTTTTGAAGATGATCAAGACGTGCCACATCCGGAATTATTCCATCTATTTGCGCCAGATCAACGGCCAGCATTACTTGTTCGCCTATTTTGAATACACCGGCGACGATTTTGCCGCTGACATGGCGAAAATGGCCGCCGACCCGACCACCCAGCGCTGGTGGTCGGTTTGCAAGCCGTGCCAGCAGCCACTGGCCGATCGGTCGCCGGACGAGTGGTGGACCACGATGGAGGAAGTTTTCCACCAGGATTGAATGTTTGAAATGAAAACCATGAAAAATCTCTTCGTCAAATTTTTAGCTTTCGCTGTCACCGGCCTCGTGCCGGTTCCCGAACCTGGTCGCGCCCAGACAACCGACGCGGTCGCAGCAACAAATTATGCCGCAGCGGTTCAGCCGGCATTGCAACTGCCGTCGGTCTTCGGCGACAACATGGTCCTCCAGCAAAAACAACCGGTGCCAATCTGGGGCTGGTGCCAGCCGGGAATAGCAGTGACCGTAAAATTCTCCGGCCAGGTTCAGCACGCCAAGACGGGTACTGATGGCCGCTGGCAGGTGAAACTGACTGCATTGACGGCCTCCAGCCGGCCGGCGGACCTGGTCATCGAGGCTGGCGAGACCCGGACGCTGACCAATATACTGGTGGGTGAAGTCTGGCTTTGTTCCGGCCAGTCGAACATGGAGAAACCCATCGGCAAGCAGCCCGGCCAGCGCCCCTGTTTCAACTACGAGCAGGAACTGGCAGCGGCCGATTTTCCGGAAATCCGGCTGTTCAAGGTCCACACCGCGCTGGCTGCCGTACCGCAAAAAGATGTCAACAAGCCGAGCGGCTGGCAGTTGTGCAGCTCGAATTCCCTCGAAGCCATCAAGTTTTCCGCCGCCGGATATTTCTTCGGTCGGGAAATCCACGACCAGCTGAAAGTCCCGGTCGGGCTGGTTGAATCCTCCTGGGGCGGCACGCGCATCGAGCCCTGGACGCCGGCGGCCGGGTTCGAGATGGAGCCCTCGCTCAAGGGTCTCGCCAAACCGCTGTCCGCATCCAGCAAGTTGAGCAACACGAATCCGATGGCGATTTACAACGCCATGATCGCTCCGCTGGTGCATTTTGCGATGCGCGGCGTGCTGTGGTACCAGGGCGAATCCAACTGCATGGGCGATCAGCCGGACGGCGCCATTTATACCGAGAAGATGAAGGCGCTCATCGGCAGCTGGCGCCAGCTTTGGGGCGAAGGCAGCTTTCCGTTTTATTACGTGCAGATCGCGCCGTTCGATTATTTCACCGGCAAGACCCGGCGCGTTCCGTATGCCGACGCGCTGCCGGAATTTTGGGAAGCCCAGACCCACGCCCTGAGCATCCCCAACACCGGGATGATCGTGACGACCGACCTGGCGGACGACGTCAAAGATATCCATCCGCGCAACAAGCAGGAGGTGGGGCGGCGGCTTGCTCTGCTGGCGCTGGGCAAAACATACGGACACAAGGATGTCATTTGCGAAGGGCCGATGTTTAAAAAAATGAAAGTCAGAGGCAGCGATGCGGTGTTGTCCTTTGATGACACCACCGGCGGACTGGTCAGCAAGGACGGCCAGCCGCTGAACTGGTTTACCATCGCCGGAGCGGACAAAAAGTTTGTCCCGGCCGGGGCCATGGTCACCAACGGGACGGTGGTGGTTTTCTCCCCGGACGTGGCCAAACCTGTGGCCGTGCGGTTTGCCTGGAGCGAAATTGCCCAGCCCGATCTCTACAACGGAGCCGGGCTGCCGGCCGTGCCCTTCCGTACGGATCGGTTTGATTTGATGAAGCAAACTGCTTTACCTCCAGACCGGCAAAACTGATACGGACGTGTTGGTGGAGCGGGTTCCGGTTGGGGCGTGCGCGGCGCAAATGACAGAACTGTCATCTGGCGTTCAGCGGGCGTTCATCCTGATGAGGTTTCATGACGGCATTCGAATTTGCCAAAAACCAAACCTAAACCAAGCCATGAAAAAATCCATCGTCCAAACCCTATTTCTACTCCTCGCTGCCGGTTCGCTGATCGGCTGCGTTTCGGAAAAATGTGAAAAGCGGCACCAGGAGGCCAAACAGGCGAGGCTGATGGCCCAGGCCAAGGTCAGCAAGGACGATGCGGAAAAAACCGCGCTGGCCAAAGTGACCAACGGCACCGTCAAGGAAGCTGAATTGGAAAAGGAAAACGGCAAACTGGTCTGGTCGTTTGATTTGACCACGCCGGACACAAAGGATGTCACGGAGGTGAATGTGGACGCCCTCACGGGCGAGGTGGTTTCCGTGGAAAAGGAAGCGCCGGAAAGCGAAGCCCGGGAAGCCTCGGGGGATGCGGTGCGGGCGCTGTCGCCGAAATTTTCGCATCCGGCAGAAATCACAAATCCGTATCTGCCGCTCGCTTTGCTGAAACAGGACATTCTGCAAAACAAAAGCGAGCGCGTCGAACGGACCACCCGGCCGGAAGTCCACATGACGTTCCTAGTCGGCGGTCAAACGGTCGAGGCGCTCGCGGTGGAAGACCGCGAATTCAACGCCGCCGGCGAATTGATCGAGGCGACGCTGGATTATTTCGCGCAGGACGAAGACGGGAACGTTTATTACATGGGTGAAGACGTGGACGAATACAAAAACGGCAAGGTTTTCGGCCACAGCGGCGCGTGGCTGTATGGCAAGGGCACGCAAAAGCTCGGCCTGCTGATGCCCGTGCATCCGAAAATCGGTGACCAGTTCAAATCCGAGGATGCCGCGCCCATCACCTGGGAGACGGACGAGGTGGTTTCGCTCTTGGAAACCGCGACCGTTCCGGCGGGCACGTTCAACAATTGTTTAAAGATCAAGGAAACCGCCAGCGACGGCGACACGGAATACAAGCTTTACGCGCCGGGCGTCGGTTGCGTGGAAGAAATCGAAGGGACAAATCCTCTGCCGCTGCTATCGCACACGACAAAGTAAGCCGGCTTAGTGACGAAAAGATTTCACCGGACTGCCCATCGTGTTCTACTCTTTATTTCATGCGCGTACTGGTTGTTGAAGACGAGAGAAAGACGGCATCGTTCGTTCGCAAGGCGCTACAGGCCGAGGGTTTTGCCGTGGATGTCTGTCATAACGGCGACGACGCCCTGGCGGCGGCGCGGGCCACGCCCTTTGACGGCATTGTGCTCGACATCATGCTGCCCGGCCGTGACGGCCTGGGCGTGTTGCGCCAGTTGCGGGAACGCAAGAATGCCACGCCCATCCTGCTGCTGTCCGCGCGCGGCGAAGTCAATGAACGTATCGAAGGCCTAAATGCCGGCGCGGACGATTACCTGCCCAAGCCCTTTGAGCTGGCCGAGTTGGTCGCGCGGGTGCGGGCACTGACACGGCGGAGCGGTGAAAATAAATCCACCCTTCTGCGCGTGGCCGATCTCACGCTGGACACCGTCACGCACCGGGCGCAACGCGGCGAAGCCGGAATTGAACTGACCGCGCGGGAATACCGGCTGCTGGAGTTTCTCATGCGCTCCCCCGGCCGTCTGTGCGGACGCATGATGATTCTGGAAAAGGTCTGGGACTACGACTTCGATCCGGGCACGAATCTCGTGGATGTTTACATCCGGCGGCTGCGCGAGAAAATCGACGCGAACTTTGAATCCAAGTTGCTCCACACCGTGCGCGGCGCGGGCTACCTGTTGAAAGCGCAGCCATGACCATCCGCACCCGGCTCAATCTCTGGTACTCATTGGTTCTTTGCGGCGTGGCCGTGGTCGTGATCGGTGCGGCGGCCTACCATGAACTGGTCATCGAAAAGCATCACCGCCAACACGGTGTCAAAAGCGAAACCGAACTGAACAACGAGGATCTGCTGGACATTCTGACCTGGACGGTGGTGCCTGCTGTTCTCCTCGGCGTGGCGGGCGGGTGGTGGCTGACGCGCCGAACGCTCGCGCCCGTGACCGAATTGACGGATGCGGTCGAGAAGATTCGCGAGAGCAATCTGGGCGACAAAATTCCGCGCTCGGGCAACGGCGACGAACTGGACCGGCTCACGGAAGTCTTCAATGCCACGACGGCGCGGCTGGCCGATTCGTTCACCCGCATCCGCGAATTCACGCTGCACGCCTCGCACGAACTCAAGACTCCGCTCACGGTTTTGTGCGGCGAAACCGAGACCGCCCTGCGGGACGAATCGCTCACGCCTCCCGAACGCGAACGCGCAGCGAGCCAGCTCGATGAACTGCGCCGCCTGACGCGCATCGTGGACGGGCTCACGTTGCTGGCCAAGGCTGATGCGGGCCAGGTGGCACTGAAACTGGAGCCGGTATGGTTCGACGATCTGGTGCGTGATAATTTTGCCGACGCGCAAATTTTGGCCGAGCCGCTGGGCATTCAAGTGGAACTGGCCGTCTGCGAAAAAATCGCCGTGCGCGGCGACCGCCATCGGTTGCGCCAGTTGCTGTTGAACCTCGCGGACAACGCCGTCAAATACAACCAGCCGCAAGGCCGGGTGACGATGCGTTTACGCCGGTCGGGCGACGCGGCCGAATTAACCATTGCCAACAGCGGGCCGGGGATTGTGCCGGAAAAGTTGCCCCGCGTTTTCGACCGTTTTTTCCGGGGCGATCCGGCGCACAGCCCGTCGGTGGACGGCTGCGGCCTCGGTTTGAGCATTGTCCAATGGATTGTTTCCGCGCACGGCGGGAGTGTCAAAATCGAATCGGTGCCGGCGAAAACCACAACGGTTATGGTGCGGCTGCCGGCCGGTTCAGCGGAGTAATTTGCGAATGAAACGTTCAACCTCCAACATTCATCAGCGAACAGCCAGTTTAAGCCGCGTGTCCTGCGTGGATTTCAACCGGCGTTGGATGTTGAACGTCGAATGCTGGATGTTCGTTCTGTTCCTCCTTCTCGCCGGGTGTGCCCGTTTTCATCCACAGCCCATTTTGCCGGAGCAGACCATGGTTCAGCTGGACGCCCGGCGTTTTGACGATGCGGGTCTCCAAAAATTCCTCGAGCAAAATCTTGGCCGCGATTTGCCGGTCTGGCCTCCGGACAAATGGGATTTGAACACGCTCACGCTGGCCGCGTTTTATTTCCACCCCGACCTCGATGTCGCCCGCGCCCAATGGCGGCTGGCGGAGGCCGGCGTGAAAACCGCGGCTGCGCGACCCAATCCAACGGTGACGGCGGCGCCTTCTTATGATTCCGGCATTCCCGGCAATTTCAGTCCCTGGCTGGTGCCGGTAACTGTTGACCTGCCCGTTGAAACCGCCGGCAAACGCGCCAAGCGCATCGCCGAGGCGCTGGACGTTTTCCGGTCCGCCCGGTGGAGCCTCATCACTGCTGCCTGGCAGATCCGCAGTGGCGTTCGCGCCGGCCTGGTCAACTTCAACGTCGCGGAACAGCGCCTTGGCTTGCTGGACGGCCAGCTGGCCGCGCAGGAACTAGTCGTGAAACTGCTGCAACAGCGTTTTGATGTCGGTGAAATTGCCCGGCCCGAACTTGTCACTGCCCAAATCGCCCTGAGCAAGACCCGGCTGGACACAGCCGACGCCCAAACCCAGCTCGCCAACACCCGTTCGCACCTGGCCGAAGCACTGGGGGTTGGGATTCATGCGCTGGAGGGCGCGAATCTGTTCTTCGACTTTTCCGCGGCCGCCCCGGAGGAACTGACCTCGGCGGATGCGCGGCGCATCGCGCTGCTGGGCCGCTCGGACATCCGCGGAGCGCTGGCCGATTACGCGGCGGTGGAAGATGAACTGCGCCTGCAGATCGCCAAACAATATCCCGATTTGCATCTCAGCCCGGGTTACGCCTGGAACAACGGCAATGCCGGGGACAGCGAGTGGAGCCTCGGACTCACACTGGAAGTGCCCATACTCGACCAGAATCAAGGGCCCATTGCCGAGGCGAAGGCGAGACGGGAGCTGGCCGCTGCGCAGTTCACCGCCTTGCAGGCAAAGGTCATTGGCGAGATTGACCGGGCCGTCGCTGCCTATCACGTGGCGAATGATCAATTGAAGACCAGTGACGCCTTGCTTGCCGCTGAACAAAAGCAACAGCAGTCCGTTGCGGCGCAATTCAAATTCGGGGCGGCGGATTCCCTGGATGCCATCAGTGCGCAGATGGAACTGGACAACGCAACCCTGGTGCATCTCGACGGCCAGGCAAAATTCCAGGCGGCGCTCGGCGATCTGGAGGATGCCTTGCAACGTCCGGCCAATGCCATCGAAGCGGCGGTCACCGCCACGGCCCTGACCAACATTGTCCAAACTCCGCGACAAACCCCGGAACCAAAGGAAAATCGTCCATGAACACGCGAGTTAAATTCATACTGACCGTGGCCAGCGCCTTCGCGGCCGGCGGTTTGTTGGCGTTTTATCTGGCCGGGCGTCCGGTGAAACCGGCTGCTGATGCCGGTGACGAGAGCCCCGAGGCCAGCCCGGTGCAATTGAAACATGACGCGAACGGCGAGACGACCATTGTCTTCGACACCGGCACACAGGAGCGCATCGGCTTGAAAACCGAAAATCCGGTCGCCATGCAGTGGCAACCGGAAGTGAAGGGTTTCGGGAGTGTGATTGATCCGGCGACGCTGGCGGCAGCCGTGGCGGATTTGGAATCCGCCCGTACGGTGGCCGAGGCATCCGACCGGGAATACGACCGGATGATGACACTGGCCGGCCAAAACAATGCTTCCGTCCGCGCGCTTGAGGCTGCCCGGGCCACCGCGACTCATGACCAACTGGGCTTCGAATCCACCCGCGCGAAGTTTGCCCTCGACTGGGGCAATTGGCTGGCGGACCAGACCAATCTTGCCACACTGGTGCAACAACTTTCCGGCGGAGACGCCACTCTCGTCCGTGTGGATTTGCCCGCGGGTCAGCTTCTGCCATCGCCGCCCGCTTCGGCGCGGATCGTGGCGATGACGGACGAGACGACCTCGGTCAACGGTGGCTTGTTCAGCGCCACGGCGGGGATGAACCCGGCAACGCAAAGCCAGAGCTTTTTCTATTTGACCAAAGGCCAGCCGTTGATGGCCGGTGCGGCGGTCACGGGTTTCCTGAAAATGTCCGGCGTGCCGCTGACGGGCGTGGTCGTGCCATCCGGTGCGGTGCTGCGTTACGAGGGCAGGGGCTGGATTTACGTCCAGACCGGCATGAACGATTTCACTCGCACGGAAATTTCCCTCGATCATCCGGCAGGAAACGGCTGGTTCGTTTCCCGGAGTCTGACGATCACCAACCGCCTAGTCGTCCGTGGTGCGCAAACGGTCCTGTCCGCAGAATTAAGCGGTGGCAATTTCAATTCCGGTTCACGCGATTAATCATGCTGCGACAGCTCGTTGAAATTTCCCTGCGCTCACGCGGCGTGGTCATCACGCTGGCGGTCGGGCTGATTGGCTACGGCATTTATGTGGCTAAAAACGCAAAACTCGACGTCTTTCCGGATTTTGTCCAGCCGCAGGTGACGGTGCAGACCGAGGCCCCGGGTCTCGCGCCCGAACAGGTCGAGACGCTCGTAACCCGGCCGGTCGAAAGCGCGTTGAATGGTGCCGGTGAATTGGATTCCGTCCGTTCGGAATCCATCCAGGGCCTGTCAGTGGTCACGGCCGTGTTCAAGGAAGGCACGGACATTTTTACCGCCCGCCAAATGATCGCCGAACGGCTCGGCCAGGTTGGCGGCGAACTGCCGGCCGGCGTGCTGACGCCGGCCATGGAGCCGCTCACGTCGTCCACGATGGATCTGCTCAAGTTCGGCCTGGTCTCCGATAAAATTTCAGCGATGGAATTGCGGACGTTTGCCGACTGGACTGTGCGGCCCCGGCTGCTTTCGGTGCCCGGCATCGCGGCGGTGAAGGTTTTTGGCGGCGAGGTAAAACAATTGCAGATCCAAATCAAGCCGGAACGCCTGTTGGCCCTGAATATTTCCGTCCAGGACGTGCTGAACGCCGCCGGGTCGGCGACCGGGGTGCGCGGCGCGGGTTTTGTTGAAACCGCCGCACAGCGGCTCGTGCTCCAGACCGAGGGCCAGTCGCTCACGGCCGAAGAACTCGGCAACGTGGTGGTGACGCAGCACGACGGCCGCAGCATCCGGCTGAAGGATGTGGCGGAAGTCGCCGTCGGCGGGGAACCGAAGTTTGGCGATGCGCTCATCAATGGCAAGCCGGGCGTCCTGATGACCACGGCAAGCCAGTATGGCGCCAACACAATGGACGTGACGCGCGGGGTCGAAACGGCCTTGGACGAAATGAAACCGACGCTGGCCGCGGCGGGCATTGATTACATTCCAGGTCTGCACCGGCCGGCGACGTTCATTGAAATTGCGATTCACAACATCAAGAATTCGCTGTTGCTTGGCGCCGTGCTGGTCGGGGTCGTGTTGTTCATCTTCCTGCTCGACTGGCGGACGTCGCTGATTTGCTTCACCGCCATCCCGCTGTCACTGCTCACCGCCGTCATTGTGCTCGATCATTTCGGCGTGACGCTCAACACGATGACGCTGGGAGGACTGGCGGCGGTCATCGGCGTCGTGGTGGATGATGCCATCATCACCGTCGAGAATATTCTGCGCCGGCTTCGGGGGAATCTTGAGCTGGCCGTGCCGCATCCGTTGTTCCGGGTAGTGCTGGAAGCCACGCTGGAGGTGCGGAGTGCGGTGGTCTATGCAACGTTCGTTGTTGCGCTGGTGTTTCTGCCGGTGCTGACGATGAGTGGATTGCAGGGGCGATTTTTCACGCCGCTGGGCACCGCGTTCATCCTGGCCAATTTGGCATCGCTCGTGGTGGCCCTGACGGTGACGCCAGCATTGTGCTACACGCTGCTATCGCGGACCAGGCCGCATGCGGAACCGGACTATTTGCGGCGCCTGAAGGCATGGCACCGCCGGTTGCTGGAGGGCATCAGCCGGCGGCCCAAAACCATCATCGGTGCGTCACTGATGCTGTTTATCGCCGCCATGGCGTCGCTGCCGTTTTTCGGCGGTGAATTTCTGCCCGATTTCCGTGAAGGCCATTTCGTCGTCCAGCTGACCATGGTGCCTGGAACATCGCTGGAGGAGATGAAACGCTTGGGCGCGCGGATTTCGGCGGACCTGTTGAAAATCCAAGCTGTTCAAAGTGTTGAGGAACAGGTGGGCCGCGCCCAGGGTGGCGAAGACACCTGGGGCCCGCATCGCGCCGAAATCCACGTGGAACTCAAGCCGACGGCGGGCGAGGACCAGGAAAAAGTGCAGGACAACATCCGCGCAGTGCTGGCAAAATATCCCGGCATCCAGAGCGAAGTGCTGACTTTCCTGGGTGACCGTATCGGGGAGACCATCGCCGGTGAGACGGCGCAGGTGGTGGTGAATATTTTCGGTGATGACCTTGACGTGCTCGACCAGAAGGCGCGGGCGGTCGCCCAGGTGTTGAACCAGGTTCCGGGCGCGAAGGATGTGCAGATTTCCGCGCCACCGGGCGCACCCCGCATGGTGGTGCAATTGCGTCCCGATCGGCTGACCCAGTTTGGGTTCCGCCCCCTGGAAGTGCTCGAAGCGGTGCAAACCGCATATCAAGGTGACGTGGTGGCACAAACCTACGAAGGTGACAAGGTGTTTGATGTGGCGGTGATTCTGGAACCGTCCGCCCGGCAGCAGCCGGAGGGCATCGGAGAATTGCTAGTGGGCAATTCGCAGGGGGTGCGAATGCCCTTGGGCAAACTGGCGAACATATTTCTGACCACGGGCCGCTACGCCATTCTGCACGATGGCGCACGGCGGCGGCAGACCATCACTTGCAACCCGGCTGGCCGGGACGTGGCGTCGTTTGTGGCCGACGCGCAAAAACAGATCGTCGACAAGGTGAAGTTGCCGGCTGGCGTGTATGTGGAATTCAGCGGCGCGGCGGAGGAACAGGCAAAGGCGCAAAACGAACTGCTGCTGCATTCTGTCGTGGCGGCGGCAGGAATCATCCTGTTGCTGGCGCTGGTGTTTCGCAAAGCGGGCCACCTGCTGCTTGTACTGGCGAACCTGCCCTTCGCGCTGGTCGGCGGCGTGCTGGCAATTTTCCTCACCGGCTGGCTCGGTGGCGAAGGCGCGTCACTTTCATTGGGGACGCTGGTCGGCTTCGTGACGTTGTTTGGCATCACCATGCGCAATTCCATCATGATGATTTCGCACTTCGAACATCTGGTGAATGCGGAAGGCATGACGTGGGACCTGCAATGCGCCGTGCGCGGCGCGACGGAACGGCTGATCCCGATTGCGATGACTGCGCTGGTGACCGCACTCGGATTGCTGCCGCTGGCGATTGGTTCCGGCGCGGCCGGTCGCGAAATCGAAGGTCCGATGGCCATCGCCATTCTCGGCGGCCTGGTCACGTCCACGCTGCTCAACCTGCTCGTGCTGCCGGTGCTGGCATTGCGCTGGGGCAGGTTCCAGAAAGCGACGCCCAACGCCTGATTCCAGTCACAACCACCTGCTTTCCCTGCTGCCCGATCCGTGCACTTCGGATGGGTTGGTTGATTTCTTCAAGTTTGGCGGGAATCCACCGATAAGAAATGTAATGCAGTGATGGCGAAAGCAACAAGTATGTCCCGCGGAGCTTACCATCGCACCATGAACAGTCCTTTATTTCCAAGCGAACAGCAGCTTTGCGGGGCGAAAATCCTCATCATCGATGACGAGGAGGCGGATGTTTGCGTGCTCGAATGGACCTTGCGACAGGCCGGATTTCCCGACTTTCAAAGCGTGACCGATTCGAGCCTGGCGAAAACGGAGTTTGACCGGTTTCAGCCAGACCTGGTGTTGCTCGATTTAAACATGCCCGGCTTGGACGGTTTCGCCGTTTTGAAACAACTGCGGGAATCGATGCCAGCCAACGAATTCCTGCCGGTGTTGATGTTGACGGGAGAGAACACCGCGGAAACGCGCAGCCGGGCCCTGGCGGCCGGGGCCAGCGATTTTCTAGGCAAACCGATCGATTTTACCGAAGTCATGCTGC
>Ga0265338_10001458_pt1 | contig 38337 bp, 36 predicted proteins | sample 42126metaG_FD_193579 | JGI IMG/M metagenome (GOLD analysis project Ga0265338, IMG submission 193579) | Rhizosphere microbial communities from Carex aquatilis grown in University of Washington, Seatle, WA, United States - 4-21-26 metaG | ecosystem: Host-associated > Plants > Roots > Rhizosphere... | reverse complement strand
GGCGTTGGCGAGGGCCGTGGCGTCCGGGGGTTGCCCTTGAGCAGTCGCGTGCTGCCGTAGCCAGGAGGTTCACTGGCGGCGTAGCCAGGACAGCTCGGGAGCAGGCCGGTCACGGACCATCCCGTCGCGGACCTCCCAGGCGCTGACGATTCCCCGCTCGTCGTTGACCACGAACTGGCCGGCCGGCAGGTCGCCGTCGTCATCGACCGGAGGCAAGGCGGCCATGCGCTCGACCTGCCCGCGTAGCCACGGCAGCTCAGCCTCCCGGATGTCGCCGCCGTAGAAGACGTACAGCGCCCAGTTGAACGGGCGCTGCGGGAACGCCCACCCGCCGGAGTACAGGTCATGGCGCGCCGCCTCAATGATCTCTTCGAGAGCCCCCGCTGCTGGTGGTCAGCCTGCAACCAGCCGCGCACGGACGTGTACATGCCCATGAGGTCAGCCTAGGCAACGACACGCGCAGGGCGCTGGACGATTTGCCCTTGCTCGCCGTTAGTCGGATCGCCCGCGAACGGGCCAGCGACCTGACCGCTGTATTCGGCGGTGTCATGATCCAGGTCTCGGCAGGGAGCCGGTCGAGGATCCAGGGCGACCGGAGGATCGCGGTCCTGGGGCGGGCGGTGCCGAGCGGAACCCGGGGCTGGTGGTGACTGGGCTCGGCTCTTCGGCGGGGGCCGGGCGCTGCGTCGTCCTGCGATCCTGGCGGTGGCTGGCGGCCTGCTCTTGGATCTGGCGGGACGCCTCAACCATGCCGGGCGGGCAGCTTCTTATCTGGCACAATGTGGACATGCCGCAGGATCCGCCAGCAGCTACAGATCCGGGCCGCGAAGCCGCTCTCGGCCGGGTCGCGCTTTGGCTCGATCCCGAGGATCTGCGCTGGCTGGCCGAACGCTGCCATTGCGGCGATGACGCCAGCGCTGAAGAGCGGCAACGCTGCGCCCGGGTCCAGTTCCGCGCCAGTGCTGCCCTGCACAAGGCTGCCATCTCACCTCGGCCGGCAGATCTAGGTGCCGCCCATTCCCAGCCATCAGCGCAGATGATGGAATTCGCGCTCGAGTACAATCTCCGTGACCTCGAAAGATCAGCATCAGGGACTATCTGGGGCCCAGTCTGGATCACCCTGGGCGGCGAGGCCTTTCCTGAAGAGCGCTGGAACGACATGCCAGTCGCGCTGCTGGTCGAACTCGCCCGAGCGGCCAGCCAGCTGAAGCCTGATTCGCCTCAGGCTGTCAGGTTCTTCGATGGGCCGCTGTCTGTGACATTCACGCAAACAGCGCCAAGCGTTGTTGAGGTGTCGCTGGACGGCTCGCCAGTTCGTTCCAATGTTCGTGGGACTGTAGACCGCGGCGAGTTGCTGGCAGCAGTCCACAGAGCCGCCGCCGACATCTACCGCGCCTGCGCAGAACTTGGATGGTCCGCAGATCAAAATGTCGGACGGCTAAGGACTTACGCGGAATGACCAAATACGGCGGCTCGCCTACGAGGGAAACGCCGCCGCACGGAGTTGACATGCTTCCTCCCCGTGAGGAGCGATGAGGAGCCGGGCAGTCGCAGCGCGACCGTCCGGCCCCTCATACAGGTCCGGGACGGTTACTCGGTCGCGGCGCGGGCGCGGTCAAGGACGCCGGCGGTCGTGCCGACGTACATGTCCAGCGTGATCCGGTAGTTGGCGTGCCCTGCCATCCGGGACACGTCGGTTGGCTCGAGCTTCCAGAACACGTGCCGCAGGCTGTGCCAGGTCCACCGGCCCGCGCCGGAGCTGTCGCGCCACCCGGCAGCCCGGTAGGCGGGCTGGAGGATGCGCCGGTTGAAGTTCGAGGAGCACCAGTGGCCGCCGCTCCGTGAGGGGAACAGCAGGCCCAGCGGGTTGGTGCCCGCTCGCTGCTCGGCCCGGGCCTCCTCGATGCGGGCGGCGAGCCGCTCCGCGAGGGGGTAGGCGGCCGGGGTCCGGCGCGGGTAGACCGTGCGGCGGTACTTGCGGTTCTTCGGCGCCTCGACGTACAGGCGCCCGCCGACCTCGACCACCTTGCGGTCCACCGTGATCACCCGGGCGGCCGGGGCGACCTGGCCGATGGTGAGCGCGGCCAGTTCTCCCCAGCGCAGCCCGGTGTAGGCGGCCAGGGTGGCCATCAGTTCCTCCCGCTCGCCGTGCTGCCTGGCGCTCAGTGCCTTCCCCAGGATGGCGACGTCGTCGTGGGAAGGGACCTCGGAGGGGTCGACCCACAGCGAGGACTCCCCCGCGACGCCGACCGCCGGGGCGGGCAGCGGGCGGTCCCCGGCCTGCCAGTGGACTTCGGCCAGCACCGGGTTGACGAGGTAGCCGCCTTTGAGGCCCGCGCTGACCATCGACGACAGCATCCGGTGGACCCGGCCGCCCTCGCTCGCGGTAGGGGCTGCGTTGACGATCTTCTGCGCGTGGCTGACCGTGATGTCCTGGCAGGTCACTGTGCCGATAACCGGCGCGGCGAACCGCTCGCACAGCCGCCGCTGGGTGTCCGCGTGCTTGCGCGACCACCGGCCCGCCACCGGCAGCCGGTCGGGGTTGAGGTACCAGGCGATCAGGTCTGTGCCCGGCCTGGTCATGTTCGACGCGCCCGTGGCGAGCCGCTGCCTGACCTTCTCCAGCTTCGCGGCGAGCTTGTCCGCCGAGACTGACTCGCACTGCTGCCGCTCGCCGTCCTCGTGCCAGACCGCCCGCCACCGGCCGCCTTCATCCCGCGGGGGATACACGGTGATCCCGAGGTCCAGCTCGATGACCTCCCCGTCGCCCCGGGTCGCGGCGCGGGTCTCGACGCCGGCCACCCGGCTGGCCGCCAAGCGCGTCGGCCTGGGCTTCCCCGCGGGCCTGCGGGCGCGGCTAACCGCACCCCGGGCGAGTTGTGGGGATTCTGTGGGGATCTTGAAGACTGAGGCTGTTGCCTGCGTCATCTTCACTTCCTCGCTTCCTGCGTTTCCGCAGGTAGGAGGGCTAACGCTTAGGTTCTGGTGGGGTGGTCAGGGGCGGGGTCGAACCGCCGACCTTCCGCTTTTCAGGCGGACGCTCGTACCAACTGAGCTACCTGACCTTGCGCGACGCAGCGCGTGCGCTCCAGTCGCTGCGGTCCTGACGGGACTTGAACCCGCGACCTCCACCTTGACAGGGTGGCGAGCACTCCAACTGCTCTACAGGACCTTGCTACGAGGACTCAACCTCGCCCGCCAGAGCATATCACCGACCCGGCCGTGGTTGCCGCGTCCGCCGAATGCCCTCGGGAGGCCAAGCGATCCGAGATCCCCGCTGGCACCAGGACTCCCGGGCGCCGACATTAGGCTACCACTGGCAGGTAGCCGCCGGGCCCGGCATCGTGAGCCAGGTGCCCCCAACGGGATTCGAACCCGTGCCGCCGCCTTGAAAGGGCGGTGTCCTAGGCCACTAGACGATAGGGGCGTGACGGGGGGTAGAACCGCAACCGCGTCAGCCCGCCCGTCAAGGACTGACACTGCATAGGGTACCGCGTCCTGGTGGCCTGCCTACCGCCCGACGGCGGACTCTAGAGCCGGTGGACGAAGGATTCCAGGATCGAGCTGTCCGCGCCCTCCTCCGGCAGGATCACCCAGGCCGCCAGGTACACCAGGATGCCGAGACCGTAGAAGACCGTGAAGAGGCCGAACCCCAGCCGGACCAGGTTCACGTTGATTCCGAAGTAGGCGGCAATCCCGGCGCAGACCCCGGCGCGCATGCGGCCGTTCCGGGTCCTGAGCAGCCGTTTGCCCCCGCTGCCGTCGTTCGCATTCATATGAGTGATCATGCCCACTCGCGTTGTGTCTTGTCATCAGGAAATTCCCTAGCGGTACCCTGATTGCGACCCGGTGTCGCCGTCTTTCGGTACGCTTCCGTGTTGAGCGTGCCCGCGCCGGCCGCGCAGCCGGGCTGCAGTGACACCTCGGGGTGCTAGCTCAATGGCAGAGCAGCGGACTTTTAATCCGTTGGTTGTGGGTTCGACCCCCACGCGCCCCACCAACGAAAGCGCTCGAGCAGCTCGGCTGCGTTGCCGCGGCCGGCATCGCGCGGCGCGGCATTGGTCAGGGCGCACCGCGCCGCCGGTGAGGACCTGCGGCCGCGGCTCCGGTCGAGATACCCCGGCCGGAGGCCTGCCGGCGCGGGCTGATCCCGGTTATCCTGATCGAGCTAGCACCCTGTTAACCCTCCATTACACTCCGCGCAGAAACACAAGTTTCTGCGCGCTCATCGGCGCCTACACGTCCGGCCCGGCGCTAGGAGGAGTTACATGAGCACTCGCGTCCGGCTGGTCGGGTTCCATGTCAAGCCAGCGGTCATGCTCGACGACGAGAACCTGGAAGGCATCGACGTCGCGCCGGTATTCGTTACGGCCGCCAAGTGGGATGAATGGCAGCCGGCGCCAAGGACCGGGTCGTCGAACAGATCGGCGCCCAGGTGAACGGCGCGGCGGCCGCCCCGTCGGTAGCTGAGAATCACCAGGCGGCGGGCGGCCCGGAATAGCCGGAGTCTCCCGCCAGGGCGTGAGGCGTTCATCCGTGAACCCCTGGCGCCCCACTGGCCGGGAGGGGATGTGTGAGCGTATCTCCCGACCACTTGCACCGGGGCGACGGGTGACACCGTGAGCACCGACGGTCTCGCCGGGTGGTACCGGCCGCACATCGAGGCGTGGAGCCGGCTGCCCGGGCCGGCTGCGACGCTGTGGTTCTGGATACCGAGGTCGGCTGGGCGACCGTGCACCCGCTGCTTGACGCCCGCGGCTGGGCGTACGTCCAGGCGGTTACCTGGGACAAGGGGATCGCGCACATCGCCGGGAACGTCAACGGCAAGACCATCCGCCGGTTCCCGGTCGTGTCCGAGAAATGCGCCTTCTACCAGCGCCGGTTCGAAGTCGACGGCCCGGACGGGCCGATGCCGGTGCAGCAGTGGATACGGCACGAGTGGCAGCAGGCCGGGCTCCCCTTGCACCGGGCGAACGAGGCCTGCGGCGTCCGCAACGCGGCCACCCGCAAGTACCTCACGCAGGACTGGCGGTGGTACTGGCCGCCCGGGGAGATGATGGAGCGGCTCGCCGCCTATGCCACCGAGCACGGCCGGGTATCCGGCTGGCCTTATTACTCACTCGACGGCGCCGCGGGTGTACCACCCGAACAGCCTGTCGGCCGCGCACCTGAACCAGAAGCCGCTCGAGTTCATGCACCGGATCCTGAGCGCCGTCACCGATCCCGGCGACGTCGTCTGGGAGCCCTTCGGCGGCTTGGCGTCGGCCTCGGCCGCGGCGGTGCAGACGGGCCGGATTCCGTGCGTCGCCCAGGTCGACCACGACTTCGCGGAGATCGCCGCGCAGCGCCTGGAGGATGCCGTCGCTGGCCGGGACCAGGAGCTATAGGCCGGGCAAGCGCACGGACTGGTGGGACATATATGACATGCGTCACCTTGGCGTGATAACGCACGGTAATCCCCGGGGAGGTGCTTACGTCTCCGCTTCGTCCTCGGTATCTTCGTCACCGTGCAACTAAGCACGCCACGCCGGAAATGTCTGTACAGCACCAGCTGGCCGGCAGTTCCTTCGACCAGGGGGTTTTGCGCGTGAAGGGTTTCCGGGATTTCATCACCCGAGGCAATTTGCTAGAGCTCGCGGTCGCCGTGGTGATCGGCACCGCGTTCACCGCGGTGGTGACCGCCATCGTGGCCGACCTGATCACCCCGCTGATCGCGGCCATCGGCGGCCAGCCGAACTTCAGCGGCCTGAAGTTCACCGTCCATCACAGCACGTTCCTGTACGGCGCCTTCATCAACGCCCTGCTGACGTTCCTCATCATCGCCGCGGTGGTGTACTTCGTGATCGTCGCGCCGATGGCCAGGATCATGGCGCGGTTCAAGCACGAGGAAGCGGTCACTACCCGCGAGTGCCCTGAGTGCCTCAGCACGATCCCGCTGGCGGCGAAGCGCTGCAGCTACTGCACCGTCCAGGTGCCCCCGGTTGCGCCGCCCGCCGCCACGTTCAGGTAAGCGGCCAGACCCAGGCGCGGCCAGCCGGCCAACGACAAGCGGCCCGCGGGCCGCTGCGTGTTGCTGCCGCACTCGGATTCGGAGGAGAAGCGCGGACTAAAGGCTTCACCCGGGTTGCGAGGCTGCGTTCCCGGGACGATCAAGAGTCTGGGCTCGGGCCGGGGCCTGGCCGTCCCGAGCCCAGACGTCTTTGACAAGGGCCACGGTTTCTGGCCGGCTTGTATTTCCAGTTTGGCACCGCTTCCTTATAGGAACCTGTGGCCAAGCTGGGAACCCGATAACTGGCTCGTAACGGCCAGGATTTCGGACTGGACTGCGGGCGGGACCGGCACGACGTGCGCGGCCGCCCTGTCGGGAGCGTAGCGCTGCCCAGAGTCGCGGCTCCGGTCAACGGCGGTGGACTCACTGCTGCCACGCTCGAGGAAGTCGGCGAGGCGCTCGGCCTCGTCGGCGCTGAACCCTATGACAGCACGTGGCTGTCCCCATGGTTCCTTGAGCGCGTAGCCCACGTACCCGACGACCGGCTGAGTCGGCGTATCCCCTATGCCCTGGAGCGCTCGCCAGCGCTCCCAGGCCGATTCCAGACGGGCGGCCGCGTGCTCTGCACGTGCGACCAACTCCGGATCACGCATCGTGCGATCCCCCCTAAGTAAAGATCTTCGCCCGGCTCGAGCCGGACGGTCCCAGCGCGGCGAGTGCCGCGTGCGCCAGCGTCAAGACCCAAAACACCCCGTCGAGATCACTTGCGCGTCATGCCCTCGCCCGCTGGGACCGTTCCCCCCAGCCCTCCGGACGAGCTCCGCCGTAAGCATGGGCAACGGCCGCGAATGCGTGCCGTCCTCCTTGCCATGCTTTCCAGGCGAGTTACTCGGAACGCTGCTGCGGAATGCCCGCGAGCAGTGCACGAACCTCGGTCTCCCGGTAGCGCCGGTGCCCCCCCAGCGTGCGGATCGAGGTCAGCTTGCCGGCCTTCGCCCACCGCGTCACCGTCTTGGGGTCGACACGGAACATCGTGGCGACCTCGGCGGGCGTCAGCAGCGGCTCGGCCTCTGGAGTACGTGCGGACATTGGTGCGGCCTCTCCTCCTGGATCGGTGTAGCGATCCTCCGTTGTTGATGTGTTGGCCTTGGTGCTCCGCAGGGAGCGTGTCGTTCGGTATCCCCTAGTTGACCCACATATGGCCCCCAAGGTCCATCCTGCCATCACCAGCGGTGACTAGTCGACAACTATCTGCATAGTTTCTGTCGCTGATACGCCCCGGTGCCCCCGCAGGCGATGTCACTGTCAGTGATTCTAGCGATACTTATCGTCGCATCGGGCCAGATTCGGAAAAACTGCCCCGCGCGTTCTCTTTCATTGCAGCTCAGTAACGCCCCCCGGCGGTCGGAGCTGCCCCGGCCGCTGTAGCCCCGTAGACACTGACTGTAATCTACCATGACTGAATCGTGATATAACCCCAAACTTCTCTTTCTTGACCACGATCGTGCGACAGGGACCGCACGTCAAGACCGCAGGTGGCCCGGTGTAGCGCAGGTACGCGGGCCCTGGCCGGCCCCGCCCGCGACCGGGCCGGGCCGGCCGTTTGCTCAGCTGGCACACAGCGACAGCCAATCGGCGTAGTCATCAGGGCCGCAAACCGGGTACGGTTGTACCTGTACGGAAGCTGGCTAGCGCCGTGGTCCCCATGGGGGATCTACGGCGGTTCTGTGTGTGTCACACTTTTGCCAGCGACAGAGGCATCGTGGGGCCGCATGGCTCCGGACGTTCGAGGGGGTCGAGCCAATGGGGCGCGGCCGAGCTAAGGCCAAGCAGGTTAAGGTTGCTCGCCAGCTGAAGTACAACGGCGGCGGCACGGACCTTAACCGGCTGCGGCAAGAGCTGGGCGTCGGAACGGAAGCGCGCAGCGCGGACCACGACGACGCGTATGCCGAGTACGAAGACGAGGACTCCCTCGACGACGACGCCGGCGAAGAAGATGAGGAAGACGAGGACGACTGGTCCTCTTCTCGTTAGCAGCTGAGCAGGGCGTGCCGTCCGGCTAGGTAGTCGTAGCCGGCTCGAGCACGCCCTTGCCGCGCTCGCCTTCCGGGACCGGGACGGGGTAGTGCCCGTCGAAGCATGCCCGGCACAGCGACTGCGGGGGCTGCTCGGTCGCCGCGACCAGCTCGTCCAGGGACACGTAGCCCAGCGAGTCGGCGCCGATCGCGGCACGGATCTCCTCCACCGAGCAGTGCCCCGCGATCAGCTCGTCCCGGGTGGCGAAGTCGATGCCGTAGAAGCAGGGCCACTTCACCGGCGGGGAAGCGATCCGGACGTGCACCTCGAGCGCGCCCGCCTCGCGCAGCATGGCGACGATCGCCTGCTGGGTGTTGCCCCGCACGATGGAGTCGTCGACCACCACGATCCGGCGGCCGGCGATCACGTCGCGCAGCGGGTTCAGCTTCAGCCTGATCCCGAGCTGCCTGATCGTCTGGCTCGGCTGGATGAACGTCCGGCCGACGTAGGAGTTCTTCACCAGGCCCTGGCCATAGGGAATCCCGCTGGCCTCGGCGTAGCCGATCGCGGCCGGCGTGCCCGACTCGGGCACCGGGATGACGATGTCCGCCCCCGGGGCCGGGTACTCGGCCGCCAGCCGCCGCCCGATGTCGACCCGGGTGGCGTGCAGCCCCCGGCCGCCGATGGAGGTGTCCGGCCGGGCCAGGTAGACGTACTCGAAGAGGCACACCTTGGGCGCGGCGGGCGCGAACCGCCGGGACCGCACCCCCCGCTGGTCCAGCGTGATCAGTTCGCCCGGCTCGACCTCGCGGACGAACTTGGCCCCGACGATGTCCAGCGCGGCGGTCTCGCTGGCGGCAACCCAGCCGCCTGCCAGCTGCCCGATGACCAGCGGGCGGAAGCCCTGCGGGTCGCGCGCCGCGTAGAGCGTGCGCTCGTCGGTGAAGACAAGCGAGTAGGCGCCGCGCACCAGCGGCAGCAGCCGGGCGGCGGCGTCCTCGACCCCGCTGTCGGTACCGGAAAGGCTGCCCGCCTCGGCGGCCTTCTCGGCCTCGCCGGCGATCAGCTCGGTCAGCACGTCGGTGTCGGAAGTGGCCTGCAGCCCGGCGAAGCCGCTCTCCGGTGGCAGCATCGCGGCCAGCTCGCGGGTGTTGGTCAGGTTGCCGTTGTGCCCGAGCGCGAGCGACAGCGTCGGGGTTGACCGGAACGTCGGCTGGGCGTTGGCCCACACCGGGGCGCCGGTGGTCGAGTAGCGGCAGTGCGCCACCGCGATGTCGCCCCGCAGCGCGGTGAGCGACGGCTCGTCGAAGACCTGGGCGACCAGGCCCATCTCCTTGTGGACAACGATCCGCCGGCCGTCGCTGACCGCGATGCCGGCCGACTCCTGTCCACGGTGCTGCAGCGCGTGCAGTCCGTAGTAAGCCAGCTTGGCGACGTCTTCGCCGGGTGACCAGACGCCGAAGACGCCGCAGGCGTCTCGGGGCGGGCGGTCGTTGGGATCAAGGTCATGCGTCAGGCGCCCGTCTGGCTTAGCCACCACACCAGTCTATTTGGTCAGGTCAGCGGAAGAAACGCGGACAGATCAGACCGCGCGCCGCTCGCGCTGACCAGCCCTGCCCGCACCGCCTCGGCCCAGCCGAGCCGGCCGGTCGCCAGCCGGAACCAGGTCAGCGGGTCGGTCTCCACCACGTTGGGCGGGGTCCCCCGCGTGTGGCGGGGCCCCGCGACCGCCTGCACCGCCGCGACCGGTACTACCCGGATTTCCACCGAACGGCCGGGGCTGACCCTTTCCAGCTCAAGCAGCAGGAACCGGGCGGCCGACCGGAGGGCAGCCCGCTCGGGCTGGTCACCGGAATCGAGCGCGGCCGACACCGCCGCTACGGTGGCCGGGCCGTCCGGGTCCGGCTTACGCGCGGGCACGGCGCCGGCCGTTGCCGGTCACGAGCCGAACAGGGCCGGCAGGGTGGCGACCCAGGTGCGCTCCAGCTCATCGAGCGGCACCGTGAAGGTCTCCGCCACCGACAGGCTGTCGCCGCCGGTCACCCCGAGGACGGTGGCGGGGACGCCGTGCGCGGCGCACAGTTCGGCGAACCCGGCCTCGTGCCCGGCCGTGACCGCGACCAGTGCCCGGCCGGCCGACTCGCTGAACAGCGCGGTGAACGGGTCCCCGTCCACGGCGACCGAGTCCAGGGTGACGGCGCAGCCGACGCCGCCGCGCAGGCAGCTCTCGGCCAGGGCGACCGCCAGTCCGCCCTCGGACAGGTCGTGCGCGCTGCCCAGCACCCCCTGGGCAGCGGCCGCCGCGATCAGTGCGGCCAGCTTCCGTTCGGCTTCCAGGTCGACGGCCGGCGGCCGTCCGCCGAGGTGCTGGTGGACGACGTCGGCCCAGGCCGACCCGCCGAACTCGGGCCGGGTCGCGCCCAGCAGCACCAGCTGCGCGCCGTCGCGGGCAAAGCCGGCCGTGAGGCGGCGGCGCACGTCGTCGTGCACGCCGAGCACGCCGATCACCGGGGTCGGATGGATCGCGGTCGTGCCGGTCTGGTTGTAGAGGCTCACGTTGCCGCCGGTGACCGGGATGCCCAGTGCCTGGCAGCCGTCGGCCAGGCCACGGACGGCCTCGGCCAGCTGCCACATCACCGCCGGGTCTTCCGGCGAGCCGAAGTTGAGGCAGTTAGTCACCGCGGCCGGCACCGCGCCGGTCATGGCGACGTTGCGGTACGCCTCGGCCAGCGCGAGCTGGGTGCCCTGGTACGGGTCGAGCTTGCAGTAACGGCCGTTCCCGTCGGTGGCGAGCGCGATGCCGAGGCCGGTCTCCTCGTCCACCCGGACCAGTCCGCCGTCTTCCGGCATCGCCAGCACGGTGTTGCCGCGGACCAGGCTGTCGTACTGCTGGGTGACCCAGCGCTTGTCGGCCAGGCCGGGCGAGCCGAGCAGCGTGAGCAGGGTGTCGAGCAGCGCCGCGCCGTCGGCCGGCCGCGGCAGAGCGTCCGGTCCGCTGGCCGCGAGCGCGTCGAGGCCGGCCGGGCGGGCCAGCGGGCGCTGGTAGACCGGCCCGTCGGCCGCGGTCAGCGGCGGGATGCTGACCACCGTGGCGCCTTTCCAGGTCATCGTGAGTAGGCCGTCCGCGCTAACCTCGCCGATCACGGTGGCCTCAACGTCCCAGGTGCGGCAGATGTCGAGGAACACGGCGACGTTATCCGGCCGGACCACCGCCATCATCCGTTCCTGCGACTCGCTCATCAGGATCTCGGCCGGGGTCAGGTTCGGGTCGCGCAGCGGGATGGCGTCCATGTCGACCACCATGCCGCCGTCCCCGCCCGCCGCCAGCTCGGTGGTCGCGCAGGCCACGCCGGCCGCGCCCAGGTCCTGGATGCCCTCGACCAGCCCGGCCGCGTACAGCTCGAGGCAGCACTCGACCAGCAGCTTCTCCATGAACGGGTCGCCGACCTGGACCGAGGGCCGCTTGGCCGCCTTCCCTTCTTCGCCAAAGGTGGCGCTGGCCAGCACCGAGGCGCCGCCCACGCCGTCGGGCCCGGTCCGCGAGCCGAACAGGACGACCTTGTTGCCGGTGCCGCTGGCGGCGGCCGACTTCAGGTCATCGTGTGCCATGAGCCCCACGCACAGCGCGTTTACCAGCGGGTTGCCCGCGTAGCAGGGGTCAAAGGCGAGCTCGCCGCCGATGTTGGGCAGCCCCAGGCAGTTGCCGTAGAAGGAGATGCCGGAGACCACCCCGGGCAGCACCCGGGCGGTGTCGTGGGCGTCGGCCGGACCGAACCGCAGCGCGTCCATCACCGCGACCGGCCGGGCGCCCATCGCCAGGATGTCCCGGACGATGCCGCCCACCCCGGTGGCCGCGCCCTGGTGCGGCTCGACGAACGACGGGTGGTTGTGGCTCTCGATCTTGAAGGTCACCGCGTAGCCCTGGCCGATGTCGACCACGCCCGCGTTCGCGCCGATGCCGGCCAGCAGCTTCCCGGACTGGGCGGCGGTGGGCGCGAGGTTGCGCAGGTGGACCTTGGACGACTTGTAGGAGCAGTGCTCGCTCCACATCACCGAGTAGAGCGCCAGCTCGGCGGCGGTGGGACGGCGGCCGAGGATGTCGCGGATCTTCTGGTACTCGTCGTCGGTGAGGCCGAGCGCCTTGTACGGCTGCTGCACCTCGGGGGTGGCCGCCGCCACCTCGACCGTGTCGGAGACGGTGACCTGCTCGCTCACAGTGCTGCCTTCACTCATAGGACGACCCCAGCGAACGCGGCCACGGCCGAGGTGAAGAACGGCAGGCCCTCGTCGGTCGGGCCGGTCAGCGGGTCGATCGCGTGCTCCGGGTGCGGCATCAGCCCGACCACGTTCCCTTCGGCGTTGCAGATGCCCGCGATGTCGCGGACCGACCCGTTCGGCGCGCCGTAGGTGTAGCGCGCCACCACCCGGCCCGACCGCTCAAGCTCGTCGAGGGTTGCCTGGTCGGCCGCGTAGGCGCCCTCGCCGTTCTTGACCGGCACGGTGATCTCCTGGCCGGGGTCGAACCGGCCCGTCCAGGCGGTCCCGGTGTTCAGTACCGTGAGCCGGGTGTCGGCACAGATGAACCGCAGGCCCGCGTTCCTGGTCAGCGCGCCGGGCAGCAGGTGGGCCTCGCACAGGATCTGGAAGCCGTTGCAGATGCCGAGCACCGGCAGCCCCGCCCGGGCGGCCGGGACCAGCTCGGCCATCACCGGGGAGAACCGGGCGATGGCGCCGCAGCGCAGGTAGTCGCCGTAGGAAAAGCCCCCGGGGAGGATGACCGCGTTGACGCCGGCCAGGTCGCGGTCGGCGTGCCAGAGCCGGACCGGCTCCGCTCCCGCGTACCGCACCGCCCGGGCCGCGTCGGTGTCGTCGAGTGATCCGGGGAACGTGACAACGCCTATCCGCACAAGCGAAGAATACCTGACCTGGTCACGCGGTCTTGGACAGCGGAACCTCCCAGCGGATCCGCTTGTCGAGGACGACCCGGGTGCCCTGCCCCGGCGCGGTACGCAGTGTCACCGCGTCGACGCAGGCCTCCATGATCGCGAAGCCGCGACCGGACTCGGCCAGGTTGCCGCGCTCGGGGCGGTGCCCGCGCGGGCCCGGGCAGCCCTGGCCGGCGTCGCTGACCTCGACCCGGCAGGCCAGGTTGTCCACGGTTGCCGCGACCGTGTAGGCGGGCGCGGACTGGCCGGCGTGCAGCACCACGTTGGTGCAGGCCTCGGTCGCCGCCAGCAAGATGTCGTCAACGGAATCCTCGGTGACGCCGATGCCGCGCAGCGTGTCACCGAGGACCTGTCGCATCACGGGAACGCTCAGCAGCTCCCGCTCGAACACGAGGCAGAATCGGACCTTTGGCCGAGTCTTTCGCCCTGCTCTCACACGAGCATTGATTTCCCACGACACGCCACCGTAATCAAACACATCAGTTCGTGACTGCTTCATCACTCAGTGGTATGAACAGAGAATTCCTCGATCACGGGGTTGGCTAGCAGCTCGCGGGCCAGCTCCTCGACCGCGGCCAGGGCCGGGCCGTCCGCCGGACCGTCCAGCTCGATCTCGAAGCGCTTCCCCTGGCGGACTGCGGTCACGTTGCCGAAGCCCAGCCGCCGGGACGCGCTCAGCACTGCCTCCCCTTGGGGATCGTGAATCTCCGTCTTTAGCATCACGTCAACGATCACGATGGCCACGTATCCTCCCGGGCGTACAGGGCATATACAGGGGGCGTGTACTAATGTGCGTCCAGCCCACGCGGTAAGCGCCCATGAAGCGTATAACCACGAGGGCTTCCAGGCTGGTCAGGCCGGCGGTGGCGACCCCGCCGCGCGGCCGCGACGAGAAGGAGTGGCACGTGACCGCCGAACTCACGGCCGAAACCGTCCAGCTGCTCACCCCCGCGGGCGAGCGAGTCAACCACCCCGATTACCCGGTCGATGACGTAGACATCCGCGGCCTGTACCGCGACATGGCACTCGTCCGGCGGATCGACAACGAGGCCGTCGCGCTGCAGCGGCAGGGCGAGCTCGCCCTGTGGGCCCCGCTAATCGGGCAGGAGGCCGCCCAGATCGGCTCCGCCCGCGCCCTCTCCCCCCGCGACATGGCCTTCCCCTCCTACCGCGAGCACGGCGTGGCCTGGTGCCGCGGCCTGGACATGCTGCGGATCTTCGAGCTGTTCCGCGGCGTCACCCACGGTGCCTGGGACCCCGAGGAGCACAAGTTCCACCTCTACACGGTCGTCATCGGCGACCAGACGCTGCACGCGACCGGGTACGCGATGGGCATCCAGCGTGACGAGGCGGAGGACGAGGCGGTCATCGCCTACTTCGGCGACGGCGCCACCAGCCAGGGCGACGTGAGCGAGGCGTTCTCCTGGGCCTCGGTCTTCCAGGCGCCGCTGGTCTTCTTCTGCCAGAACAACCAGTTCGCCATCTCCGCCCCGCCGGAGCGGCAGAGCCGGGTACCGATCTACCAGCGCGCGGCCGGCTTCGGCTTGCCCGGGATCCGGGTCGACGGCAACGACGTGCTGGCCTGCTACGCAGTGACCAGGCAGGCGCTGCGCGCCGCCCGGGAGGGCCAGGGGCCGGCCCTCATCGAGGCCTTTACCTACCGGATGGGCGCGCACACCACCACCGACGACCCGACCAGGTACCGGCTGGCGAGCGAGCTCGAGGCATGGCGGCAGCGTGACCCGATCGAGCGCGTCCAGGCTTACCTCACCCGCTCGGGCGAGGCCGACGCCGCGTTCTTCGACCAGGTGCAGGCGGAGGCGGACGAGCTGGCGGCCAAGCTGCGGGCGGCGGTGCTGGCGCTGCCCGACCCGCCCCCGCTGTCGCTGTTCGATCACGTGTACTCGGGCGGCAGCGCGATCCTGGACGCCGAGCGCGCCCAGTACGCGGCCTACCTGGAGGGGTTCGACGAGGAGCAGGGGGCCAGGCGATGAGCAAGATCACCCTGTCCCGGGCGATCAACGAGGGGCTGCGCCGGTCGCTCGAGAACGACCCCAAGGTAATGATCATGGGTGAGGACGTCGGCCGCCTCGGTGGCGTGTTCCGGGTGACCGACGGGCTGCAGAAGGACTTCGGCGAGCACCGCGTGGTCGACACCCCGCTGGCCGAGTCGGGGATCGTCGGCACCGCGATCGGGCTGGCGCTGCGCGGCTACCGGCCGGTGTGCGAGATACAGTTCGACGGCTTCGTGTACCCGGCGACCGACCAGATCGTCAGCCAGCTGGCCAAGATGCGCTACCGGTCGCGGGGACACGTTTCCCTGCCGGTGGTGATCCGCATCCCGTTCGGCGGCGGCATCGGCGCGGTCGAGCACCACAGCGAGTCACCCGAGGTCTTCTTCGCGCACACCGCCGGGCTGCGGGTGGTCGCCTGCGCTGACCCGGCCGACGCGTTCACCATGATCCAGCAGGCGATCGCCTCCGACGACCCGGTGATCTTCTTCGAGCCGAAGCGGCGCTACTGGGACAAGGGCGAGATCGACCCGGCCGCCTCGCTCGACGCCGCGCTCCCGCTGGACCAGGCACGGGTGGTGCGCGAGGGGACCGACGTGACCCTGCTCAGCTACGGGCCGATGGTGCGCACCTGCCTGGAGGCGGCGCTGGCGGCCGAGGATGACGGGCGCTCGGTCGAGGTGGTCGACCTGCGCTCGCTGTCGCCGCTCGACTTGGGATGCGTCACCGACTCGGTGCGCCGCACCGGGCACTGCGTGGTCGTGCACGAGGCCCCGGTTTACGCCGGGCTCGGCGCCGAGATCGCGGCCCGGGTGACCGAGGCGTGCTTCTATCACCTGGAGGCCCCGGTGCTGCGGGTCGGCGGGTTCGCGATCCCCTACCCGGTCGCCCGGGCAGAGGACCATTACCTGCCCGACCTGGACCGGATCCTGGACGCGGTTGACCGCGCTTCCGCCTACTGACATCGAGGACTAGCGTGAAGAAAGAATTCAGGCTCCCCGACGTCGGGGAGGGCCTCACCGAGGCCGACATCGTGTCCTGGCACGTCCAGCCGGGCGACACGGTGCAGGTTAACCAGGTCATCGTGGACATCGAGACCGCCAAGGCGGTGGTCGAGCTGCCAAGCCCGTACGCCGGCACCGTTAGCGCGCTGCTGGTCGAGGAGGGCCAGACGGTCGACGTCGGCACGCCGATCATCGCGGTGGACGTGGCGGGCGCCGCCGAGGACAGTGCCGCTCCCGAGGACAGTTCAGCTCCCGAGGACAGTCCAGCCTCAGAAGACGTCCGCCCGGCGGCCAGCCCGCCGCCCGCCAAGGGCGACGTCCCGGCCCGCCAGCCGGTGCTGGTCGGCTACGGCGTCAAGCCCGGGTCGACCAGGCGGCGGACGCGCAAGCAGCCGCCGACCCGGCCCGGCTCTTACCCGGCCACTCCATCCGCCCCGCCCAACGGCGGTCCTCCCGTCCCGTCCGGCGGCCCGGCCTTCCCGGCCGGAATCAAGCTGCCGCCCGGCATCCCGGCCCCGCCGTCAGGCGCAGTCCCCCCGTCAAAGGCAGTGCCTCCGTCAAAGCCAGTGCCCCCGTCAAAGCCAGTGCCCCCGTCAAAGGCAGGCCGGTCACTGGCCAAGCCGCCGGTACGCCGCCTCGCCCGGGACCTGGGCATCGACCTCGGCGGCCTGGCCGGCAGCGGGCCCGAGGGCTCCGTTACCCGCCAGGACGTGGAGCGGGCGGCGGACCCCGGCCGCGACCGCCCGGAAGCGGCTCCCGGTGCCGGCGAGCAGGCCCAGGCGCCCGCCCAGGCACGGCCGGCGGGCGCGGCCGAGGAACGGATCCCGGTGCGCGGGGTGCGCAAGCACACCGCCGCCGCGATGGTGGCCAGCGCGTTCACCGCGCCCCACGTGACCGAGTTCCTCCAGGTGGACGTGACCGAGACGATGGCGGCCGTGCGCCGCGCGCGCGAGCTGCCCGAGTTCGCCGGGATCAAGGTGTCGCCGCTCCTCTTCGTGGCGAAAGGGCTGCTGGTAGCGGCGCGGCGGCATCCGATGATCAACTCATCCTGGGACGAGGCGGCGCAGGAGATCGTGGTCAAGCGCCCGGTCAACCTGGGCTTCGCCGTCGCGGCCGAGCGCGGGCTGCTGGTGCCGAACGTGAAGGGCGCGGACCTGCTGCCGCTGGCCGGGCTCGCCCGGGCGATCGACGAGCTGGCGGCGACCGCGCGGGCGGGCAAGGCGACGCCCGGCGACCTGGCCGGCGGCACCATCTCGATCACCAACGTGGGCGTGTTCGGGGTGGACGCCGGGACGCCGATCCTGATGCCGGGCGAGGCCGCGATCCTGGCCTTCGGTCAGGTGCGCGACCTGCCCTGGGTGGTTTCCGGGGAACTGGCCGTGCGCAAGGTGACCACGTTGTCGCTGTCGTTCGATCACCGGATCGTCGACGGAGAGCTGGGCTCCGCGGTGTTGCGAGACGTAGGATTGATGCTGGAGGATCCGGTGCGGATGCTCGCCTGGTCCTAGCAAGCAGAGTCACAGAAGGAGACCGCGATGACGCTCGGCAAGTTCCGCGACGGGCTGATCGTGATGGCCGCCTTGCTGGGGATCATCTGGCTGTTGCAGGTGGTCAACTGGGCGGACGGGTACCGGCTGGACGCCGAGTTCGGGATCATCCCCCAGCAGTTCGGCCGGCTGCCGGAGATCTTCACCGCGCCCTTCCTGCACGTCTCCTGGGCGCACATCGAGGGCAACTCGGCGCCGCTGTTCGTGCTCGGCGTGCTCGCGGCCTACCGCTCCATTACCCGGTTCCTGCTCGCCACCGTCATCATCGCGGTGACCAGCGGCCTGGCGGTGTGGCTGTTCCAGAGCGGCAACTCGCTCACCGTGGGCGCGTCCGGCCTGGTCTTCGGGTACTTCGGCTACGTGCTGGTCCGCGGATTCTTCGACCGGAGCCTGACAGACATCGTCGTGGGCCTGGCCGCGGGCGCCCTGTACTGGACGATCCTGCAGGTGGCGCTGCCGGGCACGCCCGGCATCAGCTGGATCGATCACGTCGGCGGCCTGGTCGGCGGCGTGATCGCGGCCTGGGTACTGCGGGCGCCGGCCGCGGCCCGCACGCCGGTTAGACCAGCCGGCCGCCCGGCCGTCAAGTCGGTGGACGACATGCTGCGGGAACTCAAGGAGCAAGGCTCTTAGAAGGCGGCCTCGGGGAGTTCCATCAGGTCGTTGGTGGTCTCCTCGATGATCTTCCGGTCGCTCTCCAGCCGGGGCAGCACGGTAGCGGCGAAGAAGCGCGCGGCGGCCAGCTTGCCGGCGTAGAAGTCCTGATCGGACTGGCTCAGCGCGCCGCTGCCTGCGAGCCCGGGGCCGGCCAGCGCGCGGGCGGCGATCTCGGCCTGGCGGCCGAGCAGCCAGCCGACGGTCAGGTCGCCGAAGGCAAGCAGCAGCCGGACCGACTGCTGGCCGATCTTGTAGACCTCTTCCGGCCGCTCGAAGGAGCCGATCACGAAGCCGGTCATCGTGTCCAGCATCGCCTCGACCTGGGTGACGCCGTCCGCGATGGCGGCCCGCTCGGCCTTCAGCCGGCCGTCCTGGTCGCCGTCCGGCTGGTCGGCGGCGAAGGCGGCGATCTCGGACAGTAGCGCCCGGGCGGCTGCGCCCTGGTCGCGGACCATCTTGCGGAAGAACAGGTCGAGCGACTGGATGGCGGTGGTGCCCTCGTAGAGCGAGTCGATCTTGGAGTCCCTGATGTACTGCTCGATCGGGTAGTCCTGCAGGTAGCCCGAGCCGCCGAGCACCTGCAGTGACTGCGCAAGCAGTTCGTAGGCGCGTTCCGCGCCTAGCCCCTTGACCACCGGGAGCAGCAGGTCGTTGCGGGCCGCGGCGGCCTCGTCGCGCTCGCCGCGGGCGGCCGCCAGCTGAACCGCGTCCTGCTGGGCGGCGGTGTAGAGCACCAGCGCGCGCATGCCCTCGGTGTACGCCTTCTGCAGCATCAGCAGCCGGCGCACGTCCGGGTGGTGGATGATCGTCACCCGCGGGGACGCCTTGTCGGCCTGCCGGGTGAGGTCGGGGCCCTGCACCCGGCTCTTGGCATAGTCAAGCGCGTTCAGGTACCCGGTGGACAGGGTCTCGATCGCCTTCAGCCCGACCAGCATCCGCGCGTTCTCGATCACCATGAACATCTGCCTGATGCCGTCGTGCACGCCGCCGACCAGGGTGCCGACGGCCGGCCGGCCAGGGTCGCCGCCAAAGGTCAGCTCGCAGGTGGTGGAGACCTTGAGGCCCATCTTGTGCTCGACGCTGGTGGCCTTGACCCCGTTGCGCTCACCGAGTGAGCCGTCCGGGTTGACCAGGAACTTCGGCACCAGGAACATCGACAGGCCCTTGGTGCCGGGGACGGCGCCCTCCGGCCGGGCGAGCACCAGGTGGAAGATGTTCTCGGTCAGGTCGTGCTCGGCCACGGTGATGAACCGCTTGACCCCCTCGACGTGCCAGGTCCCGTCCGGCTGCTCAACCGCCCTGGTCCGCCCGGCGCCGACGTCGGATCCGGCGTCCGGCTCGGTCAGCACCATCGTCGCGCCCCACTCGCGCTCGACCGCGAGCTCGGCGAAGCCCTTCTGCTCGGGCGTGCCCAGCTCCCACAGGATCTTGGCGAAGGTGGCGCCGTTGGCGTATATCCACAGGGCCGGGTTGGCGCCGAGCAAGAAGCTGGCGACCCCCCACTGCAGCGAGCGCGGTACCACGGTGCCGCCCAGCTCCGGCGGCACCGACAGCCGCCACCACTCCGCGTCCATCACCGTGCGGTACGACTTCTTGAACGACTCGGGCAGGGTGACGCTGCCGGTGGCCGGGTCGAACACGGGCGGGTTGCGGTCACCGTCGGTGAACGACTCGGCGGCCGGGCCCTGTGCGAGCTTGTTGACCTCGGCCAGCATGTCGCGGGCGGTTTCCTCGTCCACCTCGGCGAACGGCCCGGTGCCGAGTACCTGCTGGCGGCCGAGCAGTTCGAACAGGTTGAACTCAACGTCCCGGAGATTGCTCTTGTAGTGGCTCATGTACGCTCCGCATGATCGCTGCCTCACTACATGTTACTCGCTAGTAGCTTAGCTTTGACACCCTGGTACCGGCTTTTTTCGCGAATTTCAAACTCGGGTGCGGGCGCGGCTTTCAGGTGCCAGACTGTGCATACGCCCCACACGGAGCGTCAGTCACTGGTGACGCGGCTCCCGCGTTCTTCACTTATTCAGCGCTTTCGCGCACCCGGTCAACAGCTTGAGCTAGGCTTCCCACTCGTGACGGATGTTCGCGATCCCTCAGCGGGCGGGCCCGAGTTCGCGGCCCGCGGGCCTGAGTACCCGGTTCGCGCGCCGCAGGCATTCCCGACGCGCCAGCCCAGCTTCCGGCCGCCGCGGCGCACGGAGGGCGGCCGCCACCGCCGCCCGGTGCCCGCCAGCCTGCCGCAAAGCGCGCCGGCGCTGGTCCTCGCCGTGCCCGGACGCGAAACCGACCTCGCGGCCGCCCCCGTCGCCGACCTCGCCACCGTCCTCCGGACCGACAACCCGGCGGTCGAGGTGCGCACCGCGCGGATCGACGGCGACGGCCCGGACGACCCGACCGACCTGCGCGCGGTGCTCGCCGACGCGGCCGCCCGCCGCCCCGAGGGCGGCCCTTGCGCCGTCGTCATCCCGCTGATCGCAACGGTCAACCCGCCGGTCATCCGGCGCCTCCGCGAGTCCGTCGCCGCCAGCGGTACCAACGCCCTGATCAGCGGCTTCGTCAACTCCAACGCGATGGTCGCCGAGGTGCTGCACATCCGGCTGGCCGAGGCGGGACTCGCCCGGGCCGACCGGGTCCGGCTGTTCAGCATGGTCACCGCGGCCGACGGGGTGCTCATCGCGACCGTCGGCGGCCCGGATGCGGCCAACTCGGCCAACGTCACCTCGGTCCTGCTGGCCGCGCGGCTCGCCGTGCCGGTGATCACCGCGTCGATGGACGGCTCCCCGACGGTCCACGAGGCCGCCCTGCGGCTGAAGGAGATGGGCGTCAGCCGGCTGGCCATCTCCCCCTGCTTCATCGGGCCCGAGGCCAGCCCGAGCGCCCTGGACGCGCTGGCGGTCGGGGCCGAGTGCGCCGCGCCGATCGGCGCGCACGGCAACATCGCCAAGCTCGCCGCGCTCACCTACGGCCACGCGATCAGCAAGCTCGACGTGGAGCTGCCCGGCACCCCCGGTGCCCGCGGGGCGCACGAGTAGCCTTCCGGTTCCTGCCCGGTATTCCCTTTTGTCGCATATGCTGCCGCGAAACGCCGTTTAAGTGCGCGTCCGACGGCGCACACATCACGGTGTGACGATGACCTTGGGGGCACGATGCGCGCGGTGACTAAGACGCTGGCGACCGGGCTGCTCGCGCTGGCGGCGGCGGTCGGCCTGGCCGTCCCGGCGGTCGCCTCCGCCGGGTCAGCCGCCGCCGCCAACCCAGGCTCTGGATTCCTCTACGGCACCGACAGCTTCCAGATGACGGTGACCGGCCGCGGGCCGTACGCCGAGCCGGTGACTGGCGGCACCTACGGCGGCTACATGGGCATGGCAGGCAACTGGGCCCGCACCCTGAAGTGCAAGGAAGGCACCCTCTACGCCCTCACGCCGGTGAACGCCGGCCAGGCGAACGCCAACTTCCGCACGTATCACGTCGGCGTGGGCACCGGCGTCTACTGGTACATGGGCGGCCCCGGTGTCGACCCGAAGTGGAACGGCGCCGCCGCGGAGGCATACCACTGGGGTGAGGAGCAGGCGTCGCTGACGCTCCAGGCGGTCAAGGGCAAGTACATCCCGTACCCGGTGATCTGGGCCGACATCGAGCTGCCGGGGATCGCGCCCGCCCCCGACAACGGCTGGAACAGCGTCTACACGTCGCCTTGCAGCGGCGTGGTCAAGCAGTCGACGGTGCCCGCGGCGGTCGACCGGGCGGAGTTCAACGGCTACGCCGCCTACCTCACCGGGCATTCCACGTACAAGGTCGGCGTGTACTCGTCCCCGTTGATCTGGCCGTCCATCTTCGGCACCGGTGTGTACGGCAATATCCCGAACACCTACGAGTGGACCTACTCGCCGGAGACCGCCAACTTGTCGGCCGCGCCGACCGGCTGGTGCCTGCACGGCACGTCCACCTGCGCCCAGTTCTTCGGCGGCCAGACTTCGGCCAGCAAGTACGCCCTGATGTGGCAGTGGTCCGGCGGCGGCGGGGTCAGGAACGCGTACGGCGACTTCGACCAGATCGACACCGCGCGCATGAAGTAAGGGGCCGCGTGAGGCAGGGGCCTGCTTACTCGACCGTGCCCGCCAGCAGCGGGTCGAGGCGCACCGACGGGTTGTCCCGCGTGATCGCGTTGAGCCGCCACTTGTCGGCGAACAGCGCCAGCAGCGCCCCGTCCAGCCGCCGGGTCAGCACCTCGGCCCCGCGGGCGCCCTTGAGTGCGTCGGCGCCGGCCTCATCGGTCTGCCGGGCCAGCTCGTAGTCCAGCCGGGCGAGCTCGGACTTGGCCCCGAACTCGTGCTCCAGCCGGTGCAGCACCACGTCAAACTGCAGCGGGCCGACCGCAGCCAGCACCGGCGCCTGGTCGCCGCGCAGGTCCGAGGAGAGCACCTGGACCACGCCCTCGGTGTCGAGCTGGTCGATGCCCCGGCGGAACTGCTTGTACTTCCCGGCGTCCCTGCACCGCACCACCGCGAAGTGCTCGGGCGCGAACGACGGGATCGGCGGGTAGGTCACCGGGACGTCCGCGTAGAGCGTGTCCCCTGGCCGCAACGCGGTCGCGTTGACCAGCCCGATCACGTCGCCGGGGAAGGCGGTCTCCACCGTCTCCCGCTCCTGGCCGAACATCGCCTGAGCGTACTTAGTGGCGAACGGCCGCCCGGTCGCCGCGTGCGTCAGCACCATCCCGCGCTCGAACCGGCCGGAGCACACCCGGACGAAAGCCACCCGGTCCCGGTGAGCCGGGTCCATGTTCGCCTGCACCTTGAACACCAGGCCGGAGAACGGCGCCTCGACCGGCCGCTCCTCCCCGTCCACCGCGGCCCGCGGCTCGGGCGGCGGCGCCAGCTCGCACATGGCGTCGAGCAGCCGCCGCACGCCGAAGTTGGGCAGGGCCGCCCCGAACAGCACCGGCGACGACTGCCCGGCCAGGAACGACGGCATGTCGATCTCGGCGCCGATCTCGGTCAGCAGCTCAAGCTCTTCCTCGGCCGCCGCGTAGGCGGCGCCCTCGCGCTCCCGCGCCTTGTCCGGGTCCTTGAACACTTCCTCGAGGGCCTTCTCGGCCCCGCCCGGCCGCCGCGTGTAGGCGGTGTACTCCCCGGTCGCCCGCTCGACCAGGCCGCGGAAGTCGCCCGCGATGCCCACTGGCCAGTTCACCGGGGTCGGCCGCAGACCGATCCGCTGCTCGATCTCGTCGAGCAGCTCGAGCGGCTCACGTCCCGGCCGGTCCCACTTGTTCACGAAGGTCACTACCGGCACGTGCCGCGACCGGCAGACGTCGAACAGCTTCAGGGTCTGCGGTTCAAGGCCCTTCGCCGAGTCGAGCAGCATGATCGCGCAGTCGACCGCCTCGAGCACCCGGTAGGTGTCCTCGGAGAAGTCCGCGTGGCCGGGCGTGTCCAGCAGGTTCAGCACGTGCCCGTCGTAGTCGAACTTCAGCACGGCCGAGGTGATGGAGATGCCGCGGTCCTTCTCCATCGCCATCCAGTCGGAGGTGACGCCGCGCCGCCCGGCCTTGCCGTGGACCGCGCCGGCCGTGTTGATCGCCGCCGCGTGCAGCGCAAGCGCCTCGGTGAGGGTGGACTTGCCCGCGTCAGGATGACTGATCACCGCGAACGTGCGGCGCCGCCCTGCTTCCCGCAGCACCGCGTCACCGGTCCCCGGCCGCTTCCCCGTATCCGTCACCAGCACCGCGGCAGTACTCCTCACTCAACTGTCCAACGCCCAAGGGTACCCGAGGCAGGAGGCCGTCCCGGCGCCCCTTTCCTCTGCAATGCTGCCGGGGTGGATGTCAGGGATAGCGCCAACCCGCTAGTGGCGAGCGCCGCCCGGTGGCTGCACCGGGTAAATGCGCGCCACCCGTGGAGCCACAACGAGCACTTCCACGGCTGGATCCTGCGCGATCTGCCCGAACGTCGCCAGCTCGCGGTCGACGTTGGCTGCGGAACCGGCCTGCTGGCCGGGAAGCTGGGTGCGGTACTGATTGCCGCAGGCATCGCGTCCAGCCGCGCGGAAGCCATCCGCTGGGCCATCGCCCGTATCCGTGAGGACCCTGCATCCGCGGCCCTGATGACCCGGTAGTGGCCGGAGAGGGGACAGGCTCCTAACAACCGCAGGCCCAGGTCGGAACCTGCTTCCGACCTGGGCCTTACGTTGGAGCGGATGACGGGAATCGAACCCGCACTGTCAGCTTGGGAAGCTGATGTTCTGCCATTGAACTACATCCGCAGGCGGCGCAGCTGCCCGGCGAGGCGGGTGGCTGCGCTTGCTTCGTCGCTACATCTTACAGGAACCAGCCATCCTCTAGGGCACCTCGCGTCAATCCCCGATCGGAGGCGGACCTGCGCTTACCTGATCAGCGCACGCACGTCCTGGCTCCACTTTGCCTGGTGCGCCTTACGCACCTTTGATGCGGACGCTGAACTCGCGCCACGCCTGCACGGAGAACTGCAACTGAACGCCTGCGCGGTTGACGGTGTCCCGGACCATGACCAGTCCGGGCCGAGCCGCAGCTTCCACGCAAGCGCCATTGCCGACGCTGCAGGTCGCTTTTCGCCAGTTCAGGGGCCCCTCGTGCTGCTTCGTCTTCGACATGTTGCCCTCCGTATCGAAGAAGATCGAAACGTCAGAGTACCACCCGAAAAGCGAAGTTCAAGTGCACGCGATGTGTCGCCGGCCCGCGCGCAAAATGACCGTTCGCTGACGGCGACGAACCAACCGGGGCCGACGCCGACGAGTAGCCGATATCGAGCCCTAACTAGCACCGCCGCCGCCTCCCAGATAAAAGGACTGGCGACCGGGCGCGCGGGCGCGGCCTGCGCGGCATAGGCGGGGCGCGGCATAGGCGGGGCGCGCCCTGGCAAGTTGCCGCTTAGCGGAAGTCCCCGGCTTTCATGCCGTTAACGAAGTCCCGCCAAGCCCCGGGCGCGTAGAAGACGGCCGGCCCCGAAGGGTCGACTGAGTCCCGGAGCAGCACTCGGGCGTCGGCCGAGGCAACCTCAACACACGCGCCGTTGGCTACGCTGGCGCGCGCCTTGCGCCAGTTCGTTACGAGCGCCCCAGCGTCTGATGATGTCATTATGGGTGACCTTACCTCAAGGTGAATAGAACGTACCGAACAAGCGCCTCATACCTAAAATTAACAGCGCTCAGCGCCCGTTATGACGGAAATTCTCCAGGCAACTCGGGTCTAGCGAGATCATCATAGAGGAGGCGCCACTCAAGCGCCGTCGCACCCCCGTAGTGGCGCCTCCTCGCCGGCAGCCTGCTCGCCCCGGGCAACCGCCTCGGCGTTATGCCCGAAACAGATGTCACCGACCCTTTCCGGTCATTCGTTCGCGACGGTGCGCAACTGGTTGTGCGCACACCGTCATTCGATCGCATAGGCGTCGCGAACCTCGGCCACCAGCTCGACCGAGTCTTGTGGACTCAATGCCATGCCGCGCAGCTTCTCGACTACAAGTAGGTAGCGTTCGAGATCGTCTTCTCGTTCCAGGTAAATGGGGCCGGCCAAACCCTCTACGTAAATCACTGGCGCCTGGTCAGCAAATTCAAGGATAGTGAAGTTGCTCTCCAAGGCTGGATGAGCCCCAACGGCGTAAGGGAGAATCCTGAGGGTGACGGTAGGCCGGTCGTTTTCCGCAATGAGCCGGCTGAGCTGCTCGCGAATTACCCGGGATCCACCTATAGGCCTGTGCAGAACCGATTCGTCAAGGAAAATTTCAAGGCGTGGTGGATCGTCTCTGTCCAAGATCTGCTGCCGCGTCTTGCGTTCCTCGAGTCGCTCCTCAATTGCCGGGCTATCCAGTTGCGGCTCGCCTCTTTCATGCAGAGAACGGGTGTAGTCCGGCGCCTGCAAAATCCCGGGCACAACCGTGGAGTAAAAAAACGTCATCGACACGGCTTCTTGTTCATACCCGATGTAGTTGGTGTATTTCAACGGAACGCTGTAGGACTGCCACCAGCCCTGCTGCTTGCCTTCGCGGGCCATCTGCATCATGGCGGAGACCTGAGCGTCGTCGGTCACCCCGTAGATACGACTCAGGTCGCGGACGTCCCGCGGCGTGGCTCCTCGCTGACCGGTTTCCATCCGGCTCACCTTTGACGGGGAGCACAGAAGCATCTCAGCTACCTGGTCGACCGTCAGGCCCCGGTCCAGGCGGAGCGCGCGAAGGCGCTTGCCTAGCTCGCGTCGGCGGAGCGTGGGGCTGCGCACTTCCGGCACTGGAGGGTCGCTTCCTTCCGCATCACGTAGCAACGGCAGTTAGTTCGACAACAGCGGGTCCCGATTGCAGGGACCATGCCACTGTTACATGTCAATGGAACATGAGTATGTCACTTGATTTTGGCACTTGCCAATCGCACATGCTCGATGCACCATGAAATCAGACAGGGGCAGGCATCCTCAAGCGACCCGCCGACAAAGGGGTCGAGCGGTGACCCAACGGTTACCGATCTTAGATCGTTAGCCTCGGGCGTCGTGCGAGCCGGAGGTGAAAAGGGGGAAATGCCAACGCTGCCGACAGTTCCTTGCCCGCTGGCAAGACGAACCCGCACGCTCCAGGACGGGGGCCAGTCAGTCGTCGCGCCTTCGGCCGGAGAGCCGGGACGAACCCTGGACATACGGCTGGGCCGGTGCTGCCACACCGACCCAGCCAAGCACCAGCCGTCCCCGGGAACCACCGAGAAAGGTCAGTGACGTGTTCCACGGTAGCAACCTGTACAGAAAAGACAACCCCCGTTGGCTAATCGGTAACTCAGCGGAAACACCCAAGGTCCCCAGGGTCACCTTCGAGCTCGAGCTGCCACTCGGCGATCCCCGCGAGTACTCACCCGTCGCCCGGGCCGGGAACACGTGGGGCCGGCGCCTCGCCTGGGCCATCGGCCTGCCCCGGCGGGCGGGAGCGCGGCTGCACGCGACCACCGACGCCGAAGCCCGCTGGTGGCACTGGCAGGTGACGGAGTGCGCGGGCGGCCTCGGCCGCCGGTACCGCGACCCGCGGTTCGACGCCGCGGGGGGCAGCCCCGCTCTCCCGGTGCCAGGACCTGCCCTCAACCTGGGAGGCCGCTGATGCCGGCCGGGCGCCCGCACGGGCCCAACGACCCCAGCCTGATGTCCAGCCTAGAAGCGGCGCTGCGCCCGGTGCGCCGCCCGGGCCCGCTCGAGCTGGCCTGGAACTGGCGCACCGAGCTGGGCATTCTCGGCCTCCTGGCCGCGGCGGCCGGGTTCATCGTCAGCGCGGCCGGGCCGCTCGCACTGGCGGCCACCGCGGGGGCCGGGCTGGCGGCCGGCGGGGCGGCGCTGCTGTGCTGGCCGTCGGCTCGCCGCCGGGTGACCGCCCGGGCGTGGTGCCTCATCACCCCGCACCGGATCAGGGCAGGCTGCGCCAGCGCCTGGGTGCAGGACCGGGACGGCAGGCTGCCGTTCATCCTCTCGGCAACTCCCGCCGTCTACGGTGAGCGGGTCAGGATCTGGCTGCTGACCGGGCTTACCGCGGCCGACCTGGACGCCGCCAGGGGCGTCCTGGCGGTGGCCGGGGAGGCGGTGCCGCCGCCCACGCTCAGCCCGGAAGAGGGCTGGCCTGAGCGTGACCGGAGCAGCCTGGCACCCGTTCCTTATGAATGGCGGTGACCGTGGTTACGGGGTGTCCGGCCCCTCGGCCGTCCCGTCGGCCGGGGCGGCCGCGCCCTCGCGGAGCTTGATCGAGCGGACCAGGAGCTGGGCGACGTCGATGACCTCGAGGCTTTCCTTGGCCTGGCCGGCCGCCTTCTTGGCGTTGACCGCGTCGCCCAGCATGACCATGCAGTAGGGGCAGGCGGTGGACACGGTGTCCGGGTCCAGGGCGAGGGCCTCTTCGATGCGCTCCTCGTTGATCCGCTTGCCGGTGCGCTCCTCCAGCCACATGCGGGCGCCGCCGGCTCCGCAGCAGAAGCCCTTGCCCTTGCACCGGTGCATTTCCTCGGCCTGGGTGCCGGGGACGGCGTCGATGATCGAGCGGGGCGGGGTGTAGATCTTGTTGTGCCGGCCGAGGAAGCAGGGGTCGTGGTAAGTGATCTTCTCCTCGATCGGGTTGACCGGGGTGAGCTTGCCCTCTTCGACCAGGTGAGCCAGCAGCTGGGTGTGGTGGATGACCTCGTAGTTCCCGCCCAGCTGCGGGTACTCGCGGCTGATGGTGTTGAAGCAGTGCGGGCAGGAGGCGATGACCTTCTTGCCCGTCTCCTTCGCTACCCCGGCCTCGTTGAGGGTCTCGATGTTCTGCTGGGCCAGCATGCTGAACACGAACTCGTTGCCCAGGCGGCGGGCCGGGTCGCCGGTGCACGCTTCGGCCGGGCCGAGCACCGCGAACTTCACCCCGGCCGCGTTCAGCAGCTCGGCGATCGCCTTGGTGGCCTTCTTCGCCCGGTCCTCAAGCGCGCCCGCGCAGCCGACCCAGTACAGGTACTCGGTGTCTTCGGGAATCACCCCGTCGACGACCTGGACCTCGAAGTCCATCTCGGTGATCCAGTCGGCCCGGCGGTCCTCGGCCATGCCCCACGGGTTGCCGCGGCGCTCCAGGTTGTTCAGCATCGTGGTCGCCTCCTGGGGGAAGGCGGACTCGACCAGCACCTGGTGGCGGCGCATGCCGTTGATGTGGTCGATGTGCTCGATGTCGACCGGGCACTCGTTGACGCAGGCGCCGCAGTTGGTGCAGGCCCAGATCACCTCGGGGTCGATCACGCCCATCTCGGCGACCCCGCCGACCAGCGGCCGGTTTGCCTCCGCCAGCACCGCCTCGGACAGCCCGACCCGGCCTTCTTCGTCGGCCAGCAGGTACGGGGCCTTGGCGAACGCGTGGTCGCGCAGGTCGAGGATGAGCTGCTTGGGGCTCAGCGGCTTGCCGGTGGTCCAGGCCGGGCACTGCGACTGGCAGCGGCCGCACTCGGTGCAGGTCTCCAGGTCGAGGAAGCCCTTCCAGGTCAGGTCCTCGATCTTGCCGATGCCGAAGGTGTCGGTGTCCGGGTCGGCCTCCTCGAAGTCGAGGACCTTGCCGTTGGACCGCATCGGCTCGAGTGGCCCCAGCGCGTCGGGGCGGCGCGAGAACAGCACGTTGAACCCGGCCAGGCCGATGTGCAGGTGCTTGGAGTAGACCACGATGACCGAGAAGGTCATGATCACCCCGATGTTGGCCAGGATGAACACGGCCTCCAGCACGCTGTTCACCCCGTAGCCGAGCGGGTGCAGCCACTTGCCGACCACCCAGGACGCGAACGGCCAGGCCCCGTCGTGCTCGTACGGGAACGTACCGGTGTTCTCCTGTGCTCCCCGGTAGACGAGCAGGGTGATGATGACCGCGCTGATCATGGCCAGGACGACCCAGGCGGCGCGGGTGTGCGAGCCGAAGAACCGCGACCGGCGGCCTTCCTTATGCGGGTTGTTCCGGATCCGGATGACCGTGAAGGTGGCGATGCCGCACAGCACTCCGACCGCGAACAGGTCCTCGATGAACCCGATCGCGGCCCACGTGCCGATCCCCGGGATCGCGAACGTCCGGGAGAACAGGGCACCGTAGGCCTCGATGATCGTCAGCACCAGCACGATGAAGCCCCAGAAGGTGGCCGCGTGGGCCATCCCCGGCACCGTCCACTTCAGCAGCTTGCGCTGTCCGATCACCTCGGTCAGCTGCGCCTCGACGTCGGTGGTGGGGTGCGCCCGGGCGAACTGCAGCCGTTCTGGCGCCGGCTGCCCGGAGAACGTCAGCCGCTTCAGCCACCACACCCGCCGGCCTGCTATCGCGAGCGCGATCACAGTCAGCCCCAGGCCGACCACCATCCGCAAGATCACGCGCAACCTCCTTGTATGCCTGGGGACCACCATAACGGGGTGGCAGGTGATGCCCAAGATCTCCCGTTGGTGGTACGCGACACGTCAGCGGCCCAGCCAAGCTCAGCCGCCTCGGCGGGAATGATCCCGGGATCAGAAAAGTTGAGCCTAAGTGACTCAAGCTATTTGACAGCGGGGCTCGCCTCGGGCAGGCTTGAGCCCGGAAGACTCAACTCCACACACTACAAGGACTGCTCATGGCACGTGCGGTAGGTATTGACCTGGGGACGACCAACTCTGTTGTCGCCGTCCTCGAAGGCGGGGAGCCGACGGTCATCGCGAACGCAGAGGGCGCGCGGACTACCCCGTCCGTCGTCGCGTTCGCGAAGAACGCCGAGGTACTCGTTGGCGAGGTCGCGAAGCGGCAGGCTGTCACGAACGTCGACCGGACGATTCGTTCGGTCAAGCGGCACATGGGGACCGACTGGACCGTCACCATCGACGGCAAGAAGTTCAACCCGCAGCAGATCAGCGCGTTCATCCTGCAGAAGCTCAAGCGGGACGCCGAGGCCTACCTGGGCGAGAAGATCACCGACGCGGTGATCACCGTCCCGGCTTACTTCAGCGACGCGCAGCGGCAGGCGACCAAGGAGGCCGGCGCGATCGCGGGCCTCAACGTGCTGCGCATCATTAACGAGCCCACCTCGGCGGCGCTCGCGTACCACCTGGAGAAGGACGGCTCAGCCAAGATCCTGGTCTTCGACCTCGGTGGCGGCACCTTCGACGTCTCGCTGCTCGACGTGGGCGACGGCGTGGTCGAGGTCGAGGCGACCAGCGGCGACAACCACCTCGGTGGCGACGACTGGGACCAGCGGATCGTCGACTGGCTGGTGCAGGACTTCAAGTCCGGTTACGGGATCGACCTGTCCAAGGACAAGATGGCACTGCAGCGGCTGCGCGAGGCGGCCGAGAAGGCCAAGATCGAGCTTTCGCAGTCGATGGAGTCGCAGATCAACCTGCCCTACATCTCGCACGGCCCGGACGGCCCGCTGCACCTGGACACCCGGCTCACCCGGGCCGAGTTCCAGCGCATGACCTCCGACCTGATCGACCGCTGCAAGACTCCGTTCCAGTCGGTTATCAGGGACGCCAACGTCAAGGTGGCGGACATTGACCACGTGGTCCTCGTCGGCGGCTCCACCCGGATGCCCGCGGTCGTCGAGCTGGTCAAGTCGCTGACCAACGGCAAGGAGCCCAACAAGGGCGTCAACCCGGACGAGGTCGTCGCGGTCGGCGCCTGCCTGCAGGCGGGCGTGCTCAAGGGCGAGGTCAAGGACATCCTGCTGCTCGACGTGACCCCGCTGTCGCTGGGCATCGAGACCAAGGGCGGGATCTTCACCAAGCTCATCGAGCGCAACACCACGATCCCGACCAAGAAGTCGGAGATCTTCACCACGGCGGACGACAACCAGCCGTCGGTGCAGATCCAGGTGTACCAGGGCGAGCGCGAGATCGCGGCCTACAACAAGAAGCTGGGCATGTTCGACCTGACCGGCATCGCGCCGGCCCCGCGCGGCATCCCGCAGATCGAGGTGGCGTTCGACATCGACGCCAACGGCATCGTGAGCGTGTCCGCTAAGGACCTGGGCACTGGCAAGCAGCAGTCGGTCCAGATCACCGGCGGCTCGGCGCTGAACAAGGACGACATCGAGAAGATGGTCCGTGACGCCGAGCAGTACGCCGAGGAGGACCGCCGGCGCCGTGAGGAGGCGGAGGTCCGCAACCAGGCCGACACCCTCGTCTACTCGACCGAGAAGTTCCTGGCCGAGAACGAGGACAAGGTGCCCGCGGACGTCAAGGCCGAGGTGACCGAGGCCATCGCCGACCTGAAGAAGGCCATCGAGGGCAACGACCTCGAGACCATCAAGGCGGCCAGCGAGAACGCCGCCACGGTCAGCCAGAAGATGGGCAGTGCCATCTACGCCGCGGCCCAGGCCGAGCGGCAGGCCTCCGGCGGCGCCGAGGGCACCAGCTCGGAAGCCCCGCAGGACGACGACGTGGTTGACGCCGAGATCGTCGACGAGGGCGAGGGCGAGGGCGGGGCCGCCCGATGACAGCACCGGAGGAACCCGGCAGCGGGCCGGTCATCCGCGACAATCGGCGGATCGACCCGGTGACCGGGCAGCCGCGAAGGGGCAAGCACGCGGCTTCCCAGCCGGCCGGCACCGCTGGTGCCGGCCGGCCGGGGGGGCCCGGCACCCGCTACGGCAGGGAGGGCGAAAAGGTGACCAGCCAGGCGGACGAGGATAACTCGTCTGAGAACGCGGCCGCGGCGACGGCCGCGCCGACAGCCACGGCCGCCAGCGGCCAGCTGCAGAACCAGCTGGCGGAGCGGACGGCCGACTTGCAGCGGCTGCAGGCGGAGTACGCCAACTACCGCAAGCGGGTCGACCGGGACCGGGCCACGGTGCGCGAGCACGCGGTGGCCAGCGCCCTGTCCGACCTACTGCCGGTACTCGACGCGATCGGCCAGGCCCGCGATCACGGCGAGCTGTCCGGCGGCTTCAAGTCGGTGGCCGACTCGCTGCAGGCGGCGGTGGGCAAGCTCGGGCTGGTCAGTTACGGCCAGCGCGGCGACGCCTTCGACCCGAAGGTCCACGAGGCGCTGACCCACACCTACTCCGCTGACGTCACGGAAGACACCTGTGTAGAAGTCTTCCAGCCCGGCTACAAGGTAGGCGAGCGGATCTTGCGGCCAGCCCGCGTCGCGGTCGCCGCCCCAGCCACAGGGCCAGACGGGAGCGGCAACGCCGACGGGTGGCCCACCGGAGAAGAGAACAACTAAAAGCCCAGCGAGGCCAGATGAGCGCGAAGGACTACCAGAAGGACTACTACAAGGCGCTGGGTGTACCCAAGACCGCGACGGCTGCCGAGATCAAGAAGTCCTACCGTGAGCTCGCGCGGAAGAACCACCCCGACGCGAACAAGGGCAGCGCCGAAGCCGAGGAGCGCTTCAAGGAGATCACCGAGGCGTACAACGTGCTGTCGGACGAGAAGCAGCGCAAGGAGTACGACGAGGCGCGGTCGACCTTCGGCGGGTTCCGCGTGCCTACCGGCACGCGGACCGGCCAGGGCGGCACACCGTTCGACCTTGGCGATCTCTTCGGCGCGGGCAGCGACGGGCTCGGCGACGTGCTCGGCGGGATCTTCCGCAACCGCGGCGGCGGCACCGCCAGCAGCCGGGCCAGGCGTGGCGCGGACGTGGAGACCGAGACAGCGCTGTCGTTCGGCGACGCGATCGACGGGGCAACCGTGTCGCTCCGGCTGACCGGCGAGGGCCCCTGCCCGGTCTGCGGCGGTACCGGCGCCAAGTCAGGCACCGTGCCCAAGGTCTGCCCGGACTGCCACGGCACCGGGCAGCAGTCACGCAACCTCGGCGGCTTCGGTCTGGCCGAGCCGTGCAAGACATGCCGCGGCCGTGGCCTCGTCGTCGAGGACCCGTGCCCGTCCTGCAGCGGCAGCGGGCGCGCGATGAGCTCGCGGACTATCCAGGCGCGCATCCCGGCCGGGGTGGCGGACGGCCAGCGGATCCGGCTGCCAGGCAAGGGCGCACCGGGCGAGCACGGCGGCAAGGCAGGCGACCTGTACGTCCGGGTGCGCGTCAAGCCGCACGAGGTGTTCGCCCGCAATGGCGACAACCTGACGGTGACCGTGCCGGTCACCATCACCGAGCTCGCCCTCGGCGGGGAGATCAAGGTGCCGACGCACCGGGGCCCGGCGGTGACCGTGCGCATTCCGGCCGGCACGCCCAACGGCAAGGTGTTCCGGGTCCCCGGCCGGGGTGTCCGCCGCAAGGACGGCACCCTCGGCTCGCTGCTCGCGACCGTCGAGGTCACGGTGCCGCAGGACCTTAACAAGAAGGCCAAGTCGGCGCTGGAGGACCTGCGGATCGCCACCGAGGGCCCTGACCCGCGCGAGGAACTGCTCCGCCGGGCACGGCTCAGTGACTAAGCGACAACCGGGGCGACTGAGTTACACCCGAGAGTTACCGAAAGGAAGGAAGGAGATGACATGAACAACCCGTACGGCATGTCCGACGACATGCCCGTGTATGTCATCTCCGTGGCCGCGAGCCTGTCCGGCATGCATCCGCAGACGCTGCGCGGCTACGAGAGGGTAGGCCTGGTGACGCCGCGGCGCACGTCGGGCGGCGGCCGCCGCTACTCGATGCGGGACATCCTCGCCCTGCGGGAGATCCAGCGGCTCTCCCAGGACGAGGGGATCAACCTCTCCGGCATCAAGCGCATCCTCGACCTGGAGCGCGAGCTGGAGCGGACCCGGCTGACAGCGGCCGAGCTGCAGGCCGAGGTATCGGTGCTGCGGAACGAACTGGAGTCCACCCGTGCGGTGGCGGCCCGGCTGGCCGAGTTGCGCCGCGCGCAGACCGTCGACCCGGCGGCCACCCTGGTGCCGGTCCGGTCAACCACCCGGGTGACGTTCTGGCACGGCACCACCCAGTCGCAGAGCACCGCCCAGCCGCACGGCCCGGCCACGGCCGAGCAGCGCGAAGCGGCCGAGTAAAAGTAAATACCGATCACGGGGATCGAGAGATGGACGACAAGCTAACAAGGAAGAGCCAGGAGGCAATCTCGGCGGCAATCCGCCAGGCTGCCTCGGACGGCAACCCACAGGTAGAGCCGGTTCACCTGCTCGTCGCGCTGCTGCAGCAGGCGGACGGCACGGCCCGGCCGCTGCTAGAGGCGGCGGGGGCGGACCTGAACCAGGTGCTCACCGAGGCGGCGGCGCTGCAGCGGAAGCTCCCGCAGACGCGCGGTGCGACCGCCAGTGCCCCGGAGACCTCCCGGCCGCTGCTTTCCGTCATCAACACCGCGGCCAGCCTGGCCCGGGAGATGGGTGACGAGTACATCTCGACCGAGCACCTGCTGGTCGGGCTGGCGACCGGCGGCGGTCCGCTGGCCACCGCGCTACAGCGCGCGGGTGCCTCTTCCGACACCCTGACCAGCGCCTTCACCAAGGTGCGGGGCAGTGCGCGGGTGACCAGCGAGGACCCGGAGTCCACCTACCAGGCGCTGGAGAAGTTCGGCGTCGACCTGACCGAGCTGGCCAAGGACGGCAAGCTCGACCCGGTGATCGGCCGGGACTCCGAGATCCGGCGGGTGATCCAGGTGCTGTCCCGGCGGACGAAGAACAACCCGGTGCTGATCGGCGAGCCTGGTGTCGGCAAGACGGCCGTGGTGGAGGGCCTCGCCCAGCGCATCGTGGCGGGAGACGTGCCGGAGTCGCTCCGCGGCAAGCGGCTCATCTCCCTCGACCTGGGCAGCATGGTGGCGGGCGCGAAGTACCGGGGCGAGTTCGAGGAGCGGCTCAAGGCGGTGCTGAACGAGATCAAGGCCAGTGAGGGCCAGGTGATCACGTTCATCGACGAGCTGCACACGGTGGTGGGGGCCGGACGGGCCGACGGCGCGATGGACGCGGGCAACATGCTCAAGCCGATGCTCGCCCGCGGTGAGCTGCGCATGGTCGGCGCCACCACGCTCGACGAGTACCGTGAGCGGATCGAGAAGGACCCCGCCCTGGAGCGCCGGTTCCAGCAGGTCCTGGTGGGCGAGCCGTCGGTAGCGGACACGATCGCGATCCTGCGCGGGCTCAAGGGCCGCTACGAGGCGCACCACCAGGTGCAGATCTCGGACGCGGCACTGGTCGCGGCGGCCACGCTGTCCGACCGGTACATCACCGCCAGGTTCCTGCCCGACAAGGCCATCGACCTGGTGGACGAGGCCGCGTCCCGGCTGCGGATGGAGATCGACTCCTCCCCGGTGGAGATCGACGAGCTGCGCCGTACGGTGGACCGGATGAAGATGGAGGAGCTGGCGCTCTCCCGTGAGTCCGACGCCGCCAGCAGGGACCGCCTGGAGAAGCTGCGGGCCGACCTCGCGGACCGGCAGGAGCAGCTCACCGGGCTGACCGCGCGCTGGGAGCAGGAGAAGTCGGGGCTCAACCGGGCCGGCGAGCTGAAGAAGAAGCTCGACGACGCCAAGACCCAGCTGGAGCGGGCGCAGCGGGACGGCGACCTGGAGACGGCATCCCGGCTGCTCTACGGCGAGATCCCGGCCCTCGACGCGGAAATCGCCGAGGCGGCCGCCAGCGACCGCGAGCAGCAGGACGCCGCGGTCGGCGGGATTCCCGCCACCGCCCCGATGGTCAAGGAAGAGGTCGGCCCGGACGACGTGGCCGACGTGGTGTCGGCCTGGACCGGGATCCCGGCCGGGCGGCTGCTCGAAGGCGAGACCGGCAAGCTGCTGCGGATGGAGTCCGAGATCGGCACACGGGTGATCGGGCAGGCGGCCGCCGTGCAGGCGGTGTCCGACGCGGTGCGCCGGGCCCGGGCGGGTGTGTCCGACCCGGACCGGCCGACCGGCTCCTTCCTGTTCCTCGGGCCGACCGGCGTCGGCAAGACCGAGCTGGCGAAGGCCCTGGCCGAGTTCCTGTTCGATGACGAGCGGGCGATGATCCGCATCGACATGAGCGAGTACAGCGAGAAGCACTCGGTCGCCCGGCTGGTCGGCGCGCCGCCCGGCTACGTCGGCTACGAGGAGGGCGGGCAGCTCACCGAGGCGGTACGGCGGCGGCCCTACTGCGTCGTGCTGCTCGACGAGGTGGAGAAGGCGCACCCCGAGGTGTTCGACGTGCTGCTGCAGGTGCTCGATGACGGGCGGCTGACCGACGGGCAGGGGCGGACGGTCGACTTCCGCAATACCATCCTCATCCTCACCTCGAACCTGGGGTCGTCGTTCATCGCCGACAGCGCCCTTGACGAGCGGGCCAAGCACGAGGCGGTGATGAACGCGGTGCGCGCCTCGTTCAAGCCGGAGTTCCTCAACCGGCTGGACGATGTGATCATCTTCGACGCGCTGTCCACGTCGGAGCTGACCCTCATCGTGGACATCCAGGTGACCAGGCTCGGCCGGCGGCTGTCCGCGCGGCGGCTGTCCCTGTCGGTGTCGCCCGCCGCCAAGGACTGGCTCGCCCTCACCGGGTTCGACCCGGTGTACGGGGCCAGGCCGCTGCGGCGGCTGGTGCAGTCGGCGATCGGCGACAAGCTGGCCAAGGGGCTGCTGACCGGTGCCATCACTGATGGGGACGAGGTGCTGGTGGACCTCGACCCGAGCGCGGACGAGCTGACCGTCAAGGCGGCCGCGCGGGTCCCGGCCAAGGTGGCCGGCTAGCGGCCGCTCAGCCAAACGCCGAAAGCGGCGGGCGCGTACGCGCCCGCCGCTTTGGCATTGCCAGGGGACCGGTCAGCCCCGCGGGTGGCTCTTGTCCAGCATGTGGTCGTAGTCGTCCTCGTCAAGGCCGAGGTCGACGCGGATCCGGTAGCGCAGCCGGAGCAGCAGCTGCAGCTCGGCGTCGTCGCCGAGCTGGATGCACCGCTCGACGCCGATCGTCCCCCACTCAAGCGCGCCCGGCAGGTCGCCCTCCTCGGTGAACAACTCCGCCAGGAGGTCGCAGGTGCGCGGGGTCACCGCGTCGCGCTCCGCGGTCAGCGCCGACAGCAGCGCCTGAGCCTCATCGTTTCGGTCAAGGTCGAGCAGCGCGCGGGCCAGGTGAACCCGGGGGTCGGCGAAGGTGACACCACCGTCGTCGATCGCGGCGGAGAACTCGTCCGCCGCCCGCTGCGGCTCGTCGGCGCTCATCCACTGCTCGCCGGCCCGCAAGTGGAACTCGGCCCTCAGGCCGGGCTCGGCCCCCTGCGCCAGTTCGCTCATGCGAACAGCGGCCCGCACATGATTGCCGGTACGTGCCGCCTGGAACTCGATCTCGTCGAAGTCTTCGACGTTTGCCACTCTACCCACGTTACCCCAGCGGCCCTTCTCAATACCTACTGATTTGTCGTGCATGCCGTTGCGTGGCACGCACTTGCGAGACTTTCGGTTTCATGTCTCGTCTTGGTCACGGGCCGGCCGCCGGTTAGCGACGAGCACGCTCGAGCGCGTCCCAGAAGCCGCGGCGCAGCGCGTGCCGGACCTCGTCGTGCAGCAGGAAGTCGATCGGCAGGGTCGATCCCTGAAGCAGCCGCGCCTCCAGGTCGGACGGCATCCGCGGCTTCCTCGCCAGCACCGCCTCCAGCCACAGGGCGGGGGCGTCGCGGGCGACCGACTCACCGAACGCCTGGCCTTCCTCGTGGGCCGACTGCACCGCGTCGGCGAGCGAGGGCCCGGCCGCGCCGCCGCCGTACCCGCCCGGACCGCCCGGGCTGACCAGCCCGATCGGGCCGCCCGGGCTGGCCGCGCCGCCGTTGTCCGGCTGTCCGC